>WLWD01005848.1_pt1 | contig 195323 bp, 101 predicted proteins | sample 6712731 | NCBI WGS metagenome assembly WLWD01 (sample SAMN12718690, study PRJNA576275) | sponge metagenome | isolation source: marine sponge | host: Mycale hentscheli | place: New Zealand: South Island, Marlborough, Capsize Point | collected 2014-11-01
TTACTCAAAAGATAGTGGAGATATTATTGGATATACAGATGCAGACTGGGCTGGTGATCTAGGTGACCGTAAGTCAACTTCTGGTTATCTCTTCATGCTCTGTGATGGTGCAGTGTCCTGGAAAAGTCAGAAGCAAAGGTGTGTAGCACTCTCAACAGCTGAAGCTGAATATGTTGCGATGAGCGCTGCTGTTCAGGAGTCTGTGTGGTTGCGTCAGTTAATTACTGAGTTAACAGATTCTTCACTTGGTATCAACCCAGTGTTAATTTATGAAGATAATCAGGCAGCAATTGCCATGGCCAAAAACCCCCAATTCCATGGAAGAGCAAAGCATATATAGATAAAGCATCACTTCATTCGTGATCAAGTAGCTCGTGGAATTATCAAGCTGGAATATTGCCCAATGTCTCAAATGATTGTTGCAGATATATTGACCAAAGGTCTAAGTCGTGACTCTTTTTGTGAACTTCGAAAAAATTCTGGAGTAATCGAACAATGTCATGTAACGTGAGGAACAGTGTTGAAAATGCAATTAAACAATGAGGACATGCACTTATACATGTCATTGGTTATTGTCACTTTGATTCCATACTCATTTCCTGTTTTGTGTTTCCTGTACCACAAGTCAGCCTTCTGTTGTGTTCTTTTGTCTATTGTTGTGATGGAGGCTCTGCTCCCTTTTGTTCATTGTTTTGTAAGGAGGCCCTGCGCTGTCTTCCATTATATATATAGTTGTATGCATACAGTTGTGATTCATTCTCTTATACTGTCAGATTTCAATTGTTTGCAATTATACTTAAACTCTGTCAATTTGCTTAATCGCTTGCATTTGCGCTAGCTCGTGGGGCTCTACTGTGCATATCACTCTTGCCAATACAAATAAGCAGTCATATGGTGTTTTTTCTCACTATTCCTATGGCCTTGTTCAAGCTGTAGCTGACAATTTTGATTGTAATATTAGTTCCATGAATGGCCTAAAGCAGACTCATTCATTAGCAATTACAAAAGACCAAAATAGTCCAGAGGATTCAGGATTCAACACCAAGCTTGCTCGTGAAAGTGGGAGGGGGATGCAAAATGCAGCAATAGCCATGTACTTACCATTAATCGACAAACCACCAACAGATTATTCCACAATGATGACAGCACTTGTTGAAGCAATTCGGCTCACTGAAGAGACATGTCAGCCTTATACAGTGTTTACATGTGATCAGCAACTTTACAAAATAGTAGTTGATATCTAGTTGACCTACTCTGAAAAATTCTTAAATGTTATACCTAGACTTGGTATGCATTTTCTCATGTTTTTTGTTGGAAGTATTGGCTGTTTGATGATGAATACAGGAGTAGATGTCATCCTGAAGTCAGCATTCGGGGGTGTTGAAAAACTGTTGAGTGGAAAAAAATTTCCACAGAATGTTCGAGCTTTAAGATTGCTAGCTGAAGAACTTTTGAATCCTTACCTTCCAGATATTCATTCTTATGATGACTTGACAGCTTTTCTTGATGATATTAGCCAGAAAAGCCTCACTTCAAAATTATGGTCTGATTGTTTAATCAAACCTCTTATGATGTTATACATTAGAGCAGAAAGAGAAGGTGATTGGCTACTTCATTTACATGCTGTTTCTGTAATGATGCCATATTTTTTTGCTGCTGGACATCATAATTATGCCAGGTATGGAACCTACTATTTACAAAACTTGAGAAAGTTGCCACATTCAATTCTGGATAAATTTCTACATGGAGAGCATACTACACGACATTACAGAGGTGTATGGAATGGCATTTGGTCTGATATGTTCATAGAGACATCATTCATGAGATATGGGAAAAGGCCCTGGGGGACTCATAGGCCTAACACTCAATGAACAATCAGTCAAAACATTTATTACCTTAAAATATTAATTTTTTGATCATAAGTGCTATTGTAAAAATAATCTGCATGAAATAAGGATTTCAATGATATGTAACATGATGCTATTTGATTTCAACTACATTACAGCGAAATTTAACAAAAATTGGTGAATATTTCGCAATGCCCAACTGTACCAAAGTGGCATGAACCTGAATATGATTTTGTAGACCTTGTAGAATATGTTTATGAGAAAAAACTTTCCGCATACCATATTTCCAGGTTACCCCAAATTTGAGTGTTTGGCCGCCAGACTACACCACATTTAGACCTCCATGCAAAAATAATTGTGTCTATTATATTTATGTATAGATTATGTACTTTAAACATAATATGTCTAAGAAATAGACAAACTATTATCAGCTACAAATCCATATTGTGGCTATACCTGCAGCTATAGTGGGGCCATAAGGTCCCTTCGATAGTCAACACTTCATTGCATCATACCAACAATGTTTCATACAGACTATGGGAGCCCTGGGATTCCCCCCCCCCCCCCCCCCCCCCAAATTTTGTTTCCCACCTAAAAATTTTCCCCCTTCTTCAGAAAAGTTAATGACTAGTATAAATAGCCTTACAGTAAGATTAGTTACATTTCTTCAAAATCAACATTTCCCTAGTTCTGGTCCTTCAATACCAATTTGTATTAAAGCATAGAAGCTGTAGTGTTGGTATAGTAACAGAGGAACTTTATATTGCTTAGGTCCTCCAGAGAGGAACACTATAAACTTAGTCTACCCGCTTTCAAGGCAGGGTCAATTTGTGTCCCTCTGATTGCGCTTAGAGAATCCTTCACATTGTGTTGTTAAAGAGCAGTCGCTACATTCTAAATTAGTTAGACGTTTTGTAGCCGTCGTGAACTACTGTTTTTAGGGTCCCTCAGGCCCTAAGCAGTGCCCTCGCTGCAATCGGGATGTAGTAGCCTAATGCCTCCAAGACCCTAATAAATGGTCTCGGAGGCAGCGCCTAACTATTAGCTATATAGTTTGTCAAGTTTTCATCTGAAATCTGTTTCACAGTCTCAGTCATGACTAGACCATAATGTAGATAAACTGTTTTTTGCGACTTAACAAAATTACCCCTCCCTCCTAGCGAAAAATCCTGTATGAGTCCCTGATCAAATTGCCTAAACAAGGGATTAGTGGTTGTCCATAGTTCTTATGACATGTTCTGGTTGTATTCTATGAATTGCATGTGAAATATAGATGATTTTCATTTCCAGCACTGTACACCTTGATTGAAAGCCAATATTTGGCCACTGTAGGGAAATTTCCTGTTCCCTCCATCCCACAAACCAACTAAAAAATAATACAAAAAATGTAATGTTTCATTGGAATCTTAGGAATTGGGGGGGAAAAATCACATAACTTCATTCTGGACTAAATGAACAGAACAATTTACTGCCATAGTCTTAGATATACATAATATTAAAAAGTGATTATTCATATTATAATGAAGTAATCTGAAAAAGTCCTTTATCAACAGCTCAATAAATAATAAGCAGATAAGTATATTCACTTTGCTGTAAGTTCAGTCTGAATTGCATAAACTTTGAGGTTCAATAGGATTTTTGTTGCTTGGGGGGAGAGGGTGGGTATATATTTATGAGGCTAAAGAGTTTTTTATTGACTTGAGGCTAAAGAGTTTTTTATTGACTATAGTCAATAAAAAACTCTTTAGCCTCATAAAAGCGTTCACTGTCGACACTGGCTGATGCTTCGGGGTAAGTAGTTTTCTGGATAGCAGTTAATGGTTCCAATGATTAAGTTTGTGATCAGCGGTCTTTGAAAGTATTTTGCTGCAGAGGATACACTAATCTGTGTTGTCCTGGTTAAGTTGTTATTCCTGTACAATTATATCAGTATGAATGTAGAGCAAGGTTGGCCTGATAGGGATATTTTTGTGGTAGTTTTATTGCTAAATCTTTATGACAATAGATCCCCAGTGTGTTTGTTCCATAGTAAACTTGAAAGGTTGAAATGTCACACACTTCTTCAAAATCAAAACTTTCTAGTTGTAGTCCTTCAAAAGCAAGTTGTAATAGTTTGTTTCAGTTTTTATGTGACAATCTGTTTCATAGTTGTGACTTCACTATAACCTTCCCAGTTCCATATCTGAACGCACCAATCGTCAAGTGATTAGTTTTTTTTAAAATTTATTTGACCTGATACTTACCTACACATAGCTGGAAAAGGGTTTCCTTAAAGATAAGTATCTTTGATTCAGCAGTTAGAGGGAACATCCTTATTTTAAAAGGTCCAGCATCCCAAGCACAACGAAGGCGCTACTTAGGACCTGACGGACGGTTTTTCATTATGGCTGACCTTATGAGTGAATGTGACTATGCAACTACATATAGCCAGTGCCTGGCATATTATTTTGAACAAGCCAGCTACCTTTTTCAATGATGCCATTGGAGGGACCACATAACCTCAAATACAGACATCTAAAACTATAGTAAAACATTGGGCAGTACTACCTACCTCCAATAGTATTAAATAATTTTATTTATTATTATTAATTAATTAATTTATTATTATTCATTCATTTATTTTTCATTTATTAAAAATTAATTATTTACTAATGATTTGTATTTTATTTAGGTATCTATAATAATGTGGTTAGCAACAATTTGCAACAATTTGACTTTCTTTTTAAGATTTATTATAAATAAATTATAAATAATCCATGAATAAAATAAACAATAAACAATATATAATCAATCAAAAATAAAATGTTATTTTAAACTAGTAAAAACAATTAACTGTTTCAACACACTTAACCACAGAAAAAAACCAATAAAATTCGACAATTCCATTTAATTGTACGGAATTAAATATGATTTTTCCATTATAATGAAACCAAGTTTTTATTATTATTATTATTATTATTATTATTATTATTATTACCATTTTTGTAATTGTTATTATTATTACTATTTTATCATTATTATTATTTTATTTTATTATTATTATTATTATTACTTTATTATTATGAATTATTATTATTTTTTTTACTTTTATTATTACTATTATTACTTGCAGCTTTAGTCTACTATGATTTAAAGTCGAACCAAAAAAATTATTAGAGCAATATTTGCTTTCATTTTTTATCATTGCTTTTCCCCAAAATGTATATGCACTAATTTTGGAATGGTATAATCAAGTAAAATAATAGTATTGGTCATTTGCATTATTAGAGCACAAAACCAGAATTCTGCTGACTGAGGGTTTTGCTAATGTTTCCACTAAAAATATTTAGAGGGAGTTCCTTCTTCTACCCATATTAGAAAATTTTATAATAAGAATTGCTTTTATAAACAAATTTGATTAATACAACATTTTGTAAGCAATAATTTATTTATATACAACCAAAAGGTATTCAGGAATGCAAATAAACTCATGTGTTTTAGAGATTAATAATGCTATTTAATAAGTTGTTCAAGACATTTTTTATAGTTCATATACTTCGATGCCTGAAATAAAAAAAAACAAGATTATATCAATGTAAACATAATCTGTAGAACCTCCCTTATCTGACCTCTGAGGTTATTTAAAAACTCACATCCCACAACTAGTATAACATCACGTCAAAAATATTAACCAAATTTATATCTCTCAGAACATTATCATAATTTTCTTAAATGCTTATTAACACTTCCTTGCTATTAATTGGCTAGCGTATGAAGCGAATGAGATATTATACAAGGATAATAATTTGAGAATTTGGGATACTTATTATCGAGCGAGCAAGATATCATGGGGTGAACAATTGAAAATTTGGTATATGTTATTGACGAACGAGCACTGTTTTAATGTCAACTTTATGGATACAATATCAAATTTGTGTTATAGTAGTTTATCAACCTATTTTGTTTGTGCAATACTCAATGTGTTTAATGGAAGTGGTGCAATTCAGTAATATTAGCAACTAGCAAACCCCACCACATAGTGATGCTTGACATAATTTCAAAGTAAAAATGCAGTAGCACAAGTTATCTTGCTCAGTTATTATTCTCTACCATTGGTTAAGGTTACATGAGTCCCTCACTTGCTCTCTTTTTTCTGAACTATCTGAGCTTTTCTTGTACCCCACCTCTCCTTCTATCAGCTCTTCTTCTTGAGTGTCCCCTTTAACTTTGTCTATATCTCCAGTTTCTGTCCTACTTAGACAAACTTTTGTCTTCGATTTCGTACTTTCACCTTTCTTTTGAAAACTAACCAAAGCCATTACTCGTCGATTACACCCGCTTTTCAGTTACAATTAATCACCTTTTACCTACCTTCACTTTCGTACTTTCACCTTCCATCATCTATTGCACCTGCTTTTTAGAGTAATCAACAAGCACTTTCCCCTGAATGTGACGACACTTTCCACTGAATGTGACGCCACTTTCCACTGAATGTGACGCCACTTTCCACTGAATTGTGACGACACTTTACCTACCATGAGATGACTATGCTTTATTTCAAAGCACATGAATTATTCATGAATACACACACAGTCATCATCACTGGTTGTCTTTGTCAGTCATCTTCATTGCAGACACACGTAGATTAAAAGCCTAGTATGTGACTTTCTTATATATTTTTTTCAGTTAAAGGTATTGAATATTAATTTCCTCAAAAGAAAAAAATTCTTACATTAATGAACTATTATTAATGGGCATGATTATAGTCATTGAATTTAATTGAACAATTGAAATAAAATTAAGGACTGATAAATTATATTAATAACAAGCAGATTATGCAAATAAACTTATAATAATATGTTTGGAACACCAAGTGGAATAACTCACCATTTTAATTATTTTGTTCAGCAGGACCTGAAAAGTTAGAATGTAAAAATTTAAGACAAGTATATACCAGCTGCTAAAGGTGATAATGATAACGGGAAGCTGATGTAGCAACTGCTAGTTTTCATATACAATAATTATAATAGCTATGTAAATTACACTAGTTTAAATGAGGTTATTGAGGTAAATATTATTAATTCCATTTGTTGGCTAAACATACAAAAATAACACTGGCCTATTTTTTTTTGTAGCTGAGTGCATGTTCAAATATTACTGATAATTGAGGTAGTTAGAATAGCGTAGATATGATACAACCGAAGTTACCAATACTCAGGACATCTAGGTAAGTAGTAATCCATATTTGTTGGTTAAAAATTACAAAAATAACACTGGCCTATTTTTTTGGTTCCTGAGAGCTTGTTTAAGAGTTACTGGTAATTGAGGTAGTCAGAATGGCTTAAGTTTGATACTAAAGAAGTTACCAATACTCAGGTGAGAGAGTAATTTTGTATTTGTTTGCTATTATTGGTCTACTGCTATTATTCAGTTTTACATGAAGTGAGCTAAAATATAAATTAATACAGTAGTTTTATGTTACCTAACTAGGCAGGCTCACTCGCCATTTGTGCACAAGCACACCACTAGTATATATTATGTGTGTAGTATTGATGGTACATATACCCCTTAAATGCCAACCCAGGTACTTTTTTCTCCAAAAAAACGGCTATTTAGGCTTGATCCCAGCTTCTTCTGAAACTACAGCATTAATCTAGCCTTACTTTAAACTTAGGCTCAAAATTGTGAGAGGATTCCTGCAAAAACGCTTGTTTTTTCAAGTCACAAAAAGTTGCTGCAAAAGGTTACTATGGCATTGAAATCCTTTACCACACATAAATAAAAAAAACTCGCCGTTTTTTAAATGGAGGAGCTGCTAAGTGCCGCTCGTTGGTCGTCAAGAGCCACTAGAAGTCGGATTGGTCGTCAAGAGCCACTAGAAGTCGGAAGGGCTTCTAAGGAAGCTACCACTACTCGGGGGAAGCTGAGATAAGTAAGTAATGATAGATAAAATTACAAGAATAACTCTGGCTTTATTTTTTTTTTGTAGCTGAGAGCTTGTTCAAGAGATACTAGTGATAGAAGTAGTCGGAATGGCTTATGTTTGATACTACTACAGACTTATCACTACTCAGGAAATTAAGGTAAGAAAGTAGTTCTATGTTTACTTGCAGTAATTAATGGCCAACTGATATAATAATATAGAATCCTTTTTTGTCATCATGAAATAAATGCTCCTATACATCATATACCTAGTAGTTTTATGCAACCTAACGAGGCAGGCTCGCTCCCCATTTGTGCTCAAGAACACCACTAGTTTATATATATGTTTGGACATACGTATGTCATTTTAGTATATTGACCCTGGCATTTTTGTGTTATTTCGGTGGTTGACCCCGTCCAAAGTTCATTGAACAGAATCCTCTGGTTTAGCGATCATTACCCGAATCACCCTAGATATTGAATTGTTTATCGTTTTGAATTCTTTTGGGGTGCAGTTAAAACTTGAAAACCTACTGGAATTCCATTTCTATTTGAGTTAGTGGCGGTAGTAATTCAATGTGCTCTTTGTCATGGTTATAAGCGGTACCAACAGTATTTTTATACTTGAATATTCATCACTAGACTAACTGAGTAGGTATGTCCAATTGTGTGAAAGCATTGTGCATTGCAGCTTCTGCTTATATAACAAATATCATGAAGAAAACGTCTAAATAATGTGTACTGTTTTGTTGCTGTTTTTTTTTTCTATTCAAACAGTTGCAGCAAGTGTTTACTATGGCATTTAGTAGCTTACAGTAACAATGCAAATAATGTATAATCAAAGAATCTAATAAATTTCTAAATCTAATTATAGCTAAGCCTTATAATGAAGTTACACCATTTTGTCATGATGTCAACGCTATAGTTTTATATAACTTGCCATGCAATATCCAAGTTTTGTTACAGTAGTTTTATCAAAATAATTATTTTGTTTGATACACGTAAGTAAAGAATAAAAATTAGCTATCAGTTACATTGTTCATACATGCAAACTAATTATTGTCATTTTATTTGCCATCCTAAAGTGTCAATTATGTTGGTCACACATTTCCTATTGCCATATAACTGTTTGTTCTCATTTTGTTTACTTAGAGTAATGTTTGTCTTATGAATGACAGCGTATTAAAATATGATAATCTCTGTCATACAACCATGAGCACTGAACCCATACTTGTTATGTAAGTTGTACTTATTTACACTAGTAGCTATATTATTTACTGATGCATTTAATTCAAAATTGTTTAAATGTTTCACCGTAGGTGTGAGAAATCTTAGTACATCCGGTGAAAATAAATTATTACATTAATGTACCTATACCATATACTCATATTAATCCACTATTGCACAGCCCATTATAATTTTAATATTTTTTTGTGTACTAAATAATATTGTGTCCAATAACAGTTGCTCCACAGAAAATACATTAAAGTTGTATATTTAAACTGAATGCTTTATAAAGTTATGGATAAAGTAGCTAAACCAAGCAGATTCTGAAGAAGTTTAATAACAGAAAAGCTGTATACATTTTGGAAATGAAAAAGCTGATTACTTACCATCTTCAGCATCATTCTGATGTCCCTGAAAATTTAGTACACATGTATAAATAATACTACTACATTTTACGGTCAGTAAACTTTATAATTGGTAAAAGTTTTATTTAAAACACATTATTAGGAGTATGCAACCCAGTATCTTAATTCTGCTATTTTTGCACAGAGACATTACTGAATGAACAGAGTTTTTTCTCATATTAATCCACTATTGCACAGCCCATTATAATTTTAATATTTTTTTGTGTACTAAATAATATTGTGTCCAGTAACAGTTGCTCCACAGAAAATACATTAAAGTTGTCTTTTCCTTATCACCAAAGTTCTTGGTTATAACAATGGGTTACACTAGGCCAGATTGAAATTTCCTGCATGCCCCACAATGTAGGAAAGGTTAGAGCCTAATTTCACAACTGTAGAAAATTTGGCTCTATCGTACACATGATATGTACACAATAAATGTATTTCAGTTGATTCAGAATATCACGACTTATGTACACTCTTGCTTGCACCACTCATGTAAATACTAAGCCAATAGACTTATGATATTCTTCATTATGAAATGAATAATAATCTATAAAATGAAGTGCTGATACCTGTATTCTAGCCATCACTCCATCCATCACATTCTTAATCCCTAAAAATAAAAATTGGTAGTAGTTTCTATATCATTAAAATGCTAACAAACAACTTTGGCATAATTTTGAATGTAATTATTACAAATTATTGTTAAGTGTGAATTAAGGAATCAATACATTCATGAGACCCACTAAAACATTAGTTTTGTAAATTTAAACAATGCTATAATACTCATTTTTTTTAATCCAATAATCATAAGTTTACAGTATACCACCACCATATACATTAAAGCTTATCAATATTGTAATAATAATACTAAGGTTTTAGATTATTGGCGAGCGAGCGTAGCGAGCGAGACACTTACAGGAATAACACAATCGAAAATCGAGTATTAGGAGTGGATAATGCAAAATCGGGTATATGTTATATGGATATATGTATGTGGGATGGTACGTATGCCCTTTAAACGCGCTCGCGCGGAACTTTTTTCTCCAAAAAACACGGCTTTTTATGCTTGACCCCCAGTTTATTCTGAAACTACAGGATTAAGCAAGCCTTACTTTATACTTAAGCTCCAAAGTGTGAGAAAATTCCTGCGAAAATGCTTGCTTTTCAAGAAACAAAAAGTTGATTCGACCGGTTACTATGGCATTGAAGACCTTTTTCCAGACTTAATTTCAAAACTTCGCCGTTTTATGGGGGGGATACGGAGTGCCGGTTGTTGGTTGTCAAGAGCTGTTGGTAGTCAGAATGCCGTAGTATTAATGCTAAGGAAGCTACTACTTCTCGAGGGAAGCTGAGGTAAGTACGTAATTCCGTATTTGTTAGCTAAATATGCAAAATTAACTCTGGCCTTTCTTTTTTGTAGCTAAGAGCTTGTCAACAGTGACTGGTAAATTCAAATAGTCAGATTGGCTCAAATTTGGTACTACAAAAGTTACCACTGCTCAAGAAAATGAGGTAAGAAAATAATTTTGTATTTGTGTGCTAAAATTGATTGTTTTTGTAGGTGAGAGCTTTTTGTCAAGAATTCAAGGTAATTCAGATGGTCAAAGTAACTTAAATTTGATACTACAGAAGTTATCAATACTCAAGAATGATGTAAGTAGTAATTCCATATTTGTTGGCTAAAATTACACTGGTTTATTTTTTTATCGTAGCTGAGAGCTTGTTCAAGAGTTACTGGTGATTGAGATTATCAGAATGGTTGATGTTTGATGCTACAAAAGTTACCATTAATCAGGTAAGAGAGTGATTTTGTATTTGTTTGCTGAAATAAAAGGTCATAACTGCTATTATAGTGTTTGCATGAACTAAGCTAAAACATAGTAACAATACTTAGTTTTATGTTTATTGGCGAGCGAGCGTAGCGAGCGAGACACTTACAGGGGTAACACAATCGAAAATCGGGGATGTTTATTTATTTATTTATTTGTATATATGTTTGGACGTACGTATGTCATTTTGTACTTTGACCCTCGTGTTTTTGTGTTAGTTACGTGGTCGACCCCGTCCCAAACTGCACTTAATAGAATCCTCTGGTTTATTGATCAGTACCCGTATCACCCTAGAAATTGAATTGTTTACCGTTTTGAATTCTTTTGCGGGTGCAGTTAAAACTTGAAAACTTAGGGACTATTCGAGTTAGTGGCGATGGTAAGTCAATGCGCTCTTTGTCATGGTTATAAGCCGTGCGCAACAGTATTTACTTGAAAATACACTGTCCACTAGACCACTGCGAAGGTAAGTCGGTGTAGGTGCATGTCTAGTTGTGTCAAAGCATTGTATGTTACAACCATTACTTAGCTAAAGAATATCACAAAGAAAACGTTTAAATAACGTGTATTGTTTTGTTGTTGTTTTTCCCCTTCAATTCGAGCAGTTGCAGAGAGTTGTTACTATGGCACTGAAATCCCTTTACCGTGTATGCGAAATTTAAAAACTTGACTTTATCAGTAGCTTCAGTGTTAGAAGTCAAAATCATTCATATAAAAACATTATAGTCTTTAGGCTCGCTCGCCATTTGTGCTCAAGCACATCACTAGTATATATTATGTATGTATGTATGGATGGTACGTATGCCCTTTAAACGCGCGCGGGGAACTTTTTTCTCCTAAAACACGGCTTTTTAGGCTTGACCCCGGTTTATTCTGAAACAACAGCATTAAGCAAGCCTTACTTTATACTTAAGCTCCAAAGTGTGAGAAAATTCCTGCGAAAACGCTTGCTTTTCAAGAAACAAAAAGTTGATTCGACCGGTCACTATGACATTGAAGACCCTTCTCCAGATTTAATTTCAAAACTTCGCCGTTTTAGGGGGGGGATGCGGAGTGCCGATTGTTGGTTGTCAAGAGCCATTGGTAGTCAGAATGCCGTAGTATTAATGCTAAGGAAGCTACTACTACTCGAGGGAAGCTGAGGTAAGTAGTAATTTCATATTTGTTAGCTAAATATGCAAAATTAGCTCTGGCCTTTCCTTTTTGTAGCTAAGAGCTTGTTGTCAACAGAGTGACTGGTAAATTCAAATAGTCAGAATGGCTCAAATTTGGTACTACAAAAGTTACCACTGCTCAAGAAAGTGAGGTAAGAAAGTAATTGTATATTTGTGTGCTAAAATTGATTGTCTTTTGTTTTTGTAGCTGAGAGCTTGTTGTCAAGAATGTGAGGTAATTCACATAGTCAAAGTAACTTTGATACTACAGAAGTTATCAATACTCAGGAAATTGAGGTAAGTAGTAACTTCATAATATTGTTGGCTAAAATTACAAATAATAACATTGGTTTATTTCTTTATCATAGCTGAGAGCTTGTTCAAGAGTTACTGGTAATTGAGATTATCAGAATGGCAGATGTTTGATATTACAAAGTTAACAAATCAGGTAGGAGAGTGATTTTGTATTTGTTTGCTGAAATAAAATGTCATAACTGCTATTATAGTGTTTGCATGAACTTAGCTAAAACATAGTAACAATACTTTGTTTTATGTTACCTAACTATCCGGCTCACTTGCCATTTGTGCTCAAGAACACCACTAGTTAGCGAGCGAGCGAAGCGAGCGAGACAGTAATAGGGGTGGATAATGCAAAATCGGGTATATGTTATATGTATGTATGTATGTATGGATGGATGGTACGTATGCTCTTTAAACGCGCGCGCCGGGAACTTTTTTCTCAAAAAAAACCCGGCTTTTTAGGCTTGACTCCAGTTTATTCTGAAACTACAGCATTAAGCAAACCTTACTTTATACTTAAGCTCCAAAGTGTGAGAAAATTCCTGCGAAAACGCTTGCTTTTCAAGAAACAAAAAGTTGATTCGACCAGTTACTATGGTATTGAAGACCCTTTACCAGATTTAAATTCAAAACTTCGCCTTTTTCCGGCTAGTGCGGCTTGTTAGTTGTCAAGAGCCACCTGTAGTCAGTACTAAGAGAGCTATCACTACTTCTGATAAAGCGTATGTAAGCAAAAGTTACCACTGCTCAAGAAAATGAGGTAAGAAAGTAATTTTGTATTTGTGTGCTAAAATTGATTGTCTTTTGTTTTTGTAGGTGAGAGCTTGTTGTCAAGAATTCAGGGTAATTCAAATGGTCAAAGTAACTTCAATTTGATACTACAGAAGTTATCAATACTCAAGAATGATGTAAGTAGTAATTCTATATTTGTGACCGTCTACAGGAAAATCGGGAACAACGCGGCCCTGACAAAAAAATTTTTTTTTGCACTTACAGACTCCTCGGCAAGCAGATATTAAGCTCTCCAAGTTTTATCGCCGTAGCTTTAGCCATTCCCGCTATATACCGCCTAACCGTTCCCTTCGTTAGGCTTATTTAATACAATTTTAAGAACTAAATCGATCTTTTTGCGACGTCTACGCATGCCGCGTTGTGCCCGATTTTCCCGTAGACGGTCACATTTGTTGGCTAAAATTACAAATAATAGCACTGGTTTATTTTTTTATCGTAGCTGAGAGCTTGTTCAAGAGTTACTGGTGATTGAGATTATCAGAATGGCAGATGTTTGATACTACAAGTTACCATTAATCAGGTAAGAGAGTGATTTTGTATTTGTTTGCTGAAATAAAAGGTCATAACTGCTATTATAGTGTTTGCATGAACTAAGCTAAAACATAGTAACAATGCTTAATTTTATGTTACCTAACTATCAGGCTCGCTCGCCATTTGTGCTCAAGCACACCACTAGTTATTTGTATATGTTTGGATGTACGTATGTCATTTTGTACTTTGACCCTCGCGTGTTTGTGTTAGTTATGTGGTCGACCCCGTCCCAAATTGCACTAAACAGAATCCTCTGGTTTATCGATCAGTACCCGTATCACCCTAGAAATTGAATTGTTTACCGTCTTGAATTCTTTTGCGGTGCAGTTAAAACTTGAAAACTTAAGGGACTTTCATTTCTATTCTAGTTAGTGGCGGTGGTAAGTCAATTGGTTATAAGCCGTGCGCAACAGTATTTACTTGAAAATACATTGTCCACTAGACTACCGGAAGTCTGTGTGCATGTCCAGTTGTGTCAAAACATTGTGTATTGTTACAACCACTACTTAGCTAAAGAATATCACAAAGAAAACGTTTAAATAACGTGTATTGTTTTGTTTTTGTTTTTCTTCCTTCAATTCAAGCAGTTGCAGAGAGTTGTCACTATGGCACTGAAATTCCTTTACCCTGTATGCTAAATTAAAAAAACTGGACCTTATTTTCAGTAGCTTCAGTGTTAGAAGTCAAAATCATTCATATAAAAATAGTATAGTCTTTAGGCTCGCTCGCCATTTGTGCTCAAGCACAACACTAGTAGTTTAATCATTACATTATTACTTAGTTGATTGTCACATTATCTGTGGTGTATATAAGTCTTGAGTTTTAAACTAAAAATATATTGAATATTACCAAGGATACCTAATTACTGAGAATTTGTGGTTTTAGAACTAATAGGTTATCAGTACCTGTAGACATTTTTATTAAGGGTGCTGGCACACTCTTTGAGACGAAAAAAAACGCCAAATAGGAGACCATGGTTGCTAGGGCGAGTTAAACTTGCTTCTGCTTTCTCCCCCCCCCCCCCCCCCCCAGTTATTTTATTTATGCAGGCCAGCAAGTACTACTAGGAGAAAGCACCTACCGGGAATGAAGACTGGAAGTCGATCGCATTTCAAGAAATACCCCTTCACCATTCTGGAGTTCACGGCAGTACTGCACGGCTACCGCCGTAGTTAAGAAGCCGATATTTTGATTATAGTTTAATTATTACATTATTACTTATTTTGTATAGTGTATGCCATAACATTGAGTTTTTGTTGAATTATATTTTACTTTTCTATTTAATTACCTCACCACATGAAGTATTGTCGATTATTTCTATAAAATTTCGTATATTAAAAATATCTCAATGTTATAGGGTCGACCCCTTGTGGCCCTAAACCCTAGCAAAGTTTGAACCATAGCCATTGTCCATTCCTGAGCAGTACGCGAGAGAAGATTCTGGATCCATTACTTTAGAACGCGAGGATTTTTTTATAGTAAGTTGATCGCGCGTAGTGGAAAGTGAGGAGCTGCACAGCTTGCCATTTTAAGAATAAAATAGCACATGACTAAGATAATGCGGGTTGATTGTACTACAAATTGGTTTGAATAATAAATATAGTTAGATTGAAGTAGCTAGTACTTTCAATAGTAAACTATGGTCAAATCTGTATATTGATATAAAATCAAATTGTCCTGACACCTTTAAAACCATAGGATAAATCTGTATATTGTGCATTAGAATCTTGCCTCCATAGAAACGCTAATCTTGATCTTACAAAACGAGTTAGAATCCCAATAAATAAACACATTAGGACACTACAGAAACATGAAATGTAGTTTCACCTGCAGTAGCAAAACAGAGTATGGTAACTTTCAGCAGTACACATTAGGACACAACAGTCATCACCAATATAGAAAAGCTAATATTAGCTGATATAAGGTGCAATGGCTACTTACTGGCGAGCGAGCGTTTACAGCAATGCAAATGGGGATATTTGAATAAAATGCGAGGCTATCAGCAATCGAGATTTACATTTAACACAATCGAAAATCGGGGATGTCGATCAGGGAGTTCGTACTCATGTTTCTATATTTATTGGCGAGTACCAAATTACAGAATCCTCTGGTTTATCGTACGTATGTCATTTTGTAATTGTTTAGTTATTAGCGACCCCGTACCAAATTGCACTAAACAGAATCCATCGATCAGTTATCAAGACCGTTGATTTCTATTCGAGTTACTGGTAACTATACTAGGCAAGTGTGTTACAGCTAAAGAATATCTTCCAGTATGCGAAATCTTTAGTCGCTCGCCATGACTATCAGTCGAGTTGCCACATAGATGCATTAAACTAGTGGTTATTTCCCCCTAGGTAAATTTCTTGTTACGGTATCGGGCGAGCGAGCGCGTTACTAAAAATGAAAAAATCGGGGATGTTTGTTTTGTACCTCCGTAGTCCCAATTCACTAAACAGAATCCTCCGGTTTAATGGCTTTGAATTGTTTTGTGCAGTTAGGGAGTTGTTAAAGTTAATGCGCTACACAGTTATAAGACACTCAACAGTAGTTACTTAAAAATGTCTCTCATGTGTTCAAATTGAGATTCTCAGAATATATATATATATGTATGTATACGTACGTCAAAATATTTCGCCCGCGCTTCTAATTACGTAAGATAGGTAAAGCGTTCACAGTTCCAGTATTTTTCAATTAACTGGCGCGGAGAATCCTGCTGCAACTTTGTTTCAACCAAAAAGTTTATAGCTACTCTCTTCTTGAAACAATTGTGAAGTCTTTGTCAAGTTTCGCTTCTTTGCCACTGCTTTCGAAGTTTATTCAGGTAATTCTGTTAGTTTAGTCTGGGATCAGAGACTTTAGATTCTCTGATGATGGAAAGGGTTACACTGTGCACTACAGTTAGATGTAATTTCTGTCATATTTTTCTGTAAAAAGAGTCTGTTCGCTCGCCATGCACTTGCGCTATTCGAGCGCACCACTAGTGTAGTTTAAGGCTCGCTCGCCATTTGTGCTCAAGCACACCACTAGTATATATATATATATGTAGGTATGTATGCGTACGTCAAAAAAATTCGCCCGCGCTTCTAATTACGTAAGTTAGGTAAAGCGTTTACAGTTCCGGTATTTTTCAATTAACGAGCACAGAGAATCAACTTTGTTTCAACCAAAAAGTTTATAGCTACTCTCTTCTTGGCGAAAGACTAAATGGCAAATTGTCAAGCTGCGCTTCTTTGCCACTGCGTTCGAAGTTTATTCAGGTAATTCTGTTATTGTTAACTCTTCATGCCTAATCATTGCTATTATTTAGCGATTTCCTTCACAAATCATCTTTACCTATACTCATATATTTACTCGCTCGCCTTGCATTAGCGCTATTCGAGCGCACCACTAGTTTATTTATCTGTTTATGGGGTACGTGAGACCTCTGTTTTCGCCCGCGCTTTTACGTAAGGCATTTTTGTACTTTGACCCTCGCGTTTTTGTGTTAGTTCGGTTGTCGACCCCGTCCCAAACTTCACTAAACAGAATCCTCTGTTTATCGATCAGTACCCGTATCACCCTAGAAATTGAATTGTTTACCTTTTTGAATTCTTTTACTGGTGCAGTTAAAACTTGAACTTAAGGGACTTCCATTTCTATTCGAGTTAGTGGCGGTAGTAAGTCAATGCGCTCTTTGTCATGGCTATAAGCCGTGCGCAACAGTAATTACTTGAAAATACATTGTCCACTAGACTACTGCGAAGGTAAGTCTGTGTAGGTGCATGTCCAGTTGTGTCAAAGCATTGTGTGTTAAGAATATCACAAAGAAAACTTTTAAATAACGTGTATTGTTTTGTTGTTGTTGTTTTCCTTCCAAGCAGTTGCAGAGAGTTGTTACTATGGCACTGAAATCCCTTTACCCTGTATGCTAAATAAAAAAATTGGACCTTATTTTCAGTAGCTTCAGTGTTAGAAGTCAAAATCATTCACATAAAAATAGTATAGTCTTTAGGCTCGCTCGCCATTTGTGCTCAAGCACACCACTAGTTTATTTGTATATATGTATGGACGTACGTAAGGCTTTTTTGTACTTTGACCCTCGCGTTTTTGTGTTAGTTCGGTTGTCGACCCCGTCCCAAACTTCACTAAACAGAATCCTCTGTTTATCGATCAGTACCCGTATCACCCTAGAAATTGAATTGTTTACCGATTTGAATTCTTTTGCGGGTGCAGTTAAAACTTGAACTTAAGGGACTTCCATTTCTATTCGAGTTAGTGGCGGTGGTAAGTCAATGCGCTCTTTGTCATGGTTATAAGCCGTGCGCAACAGTATTTACCTGAAAATACATTGTCCACTAGACTACTGCGAAGGTAAGTCTGTGTAGGTGCATGTCCAGTTGTGTCAAAGCATTGTGTGTTACAACCACTACTTAGCTAAAGAATATCACAAAGAAAACTTTTAAATAACGTGTATTGTTTTTGTTTTTGTTTTTTTCCCCTTCCAAGCAGTTGCAGAGAGTTGTTACTATGGCACTGAAATCCCTTTACCCTGTATGCTAAATTAAAAAACTGGACCTTATTTTCAGTAGCTTCAGTGTTAGAAGTCAAAATCATTCATATAAAAATAGTATAGTCTTTAGGCTCGCTCGCCATTTGTGCTCAAGCACATCACTAGTAGTGTCACAAATTTAATAATTGAATGAGCAACATTTCATAAACAATTTCTGACCAATGGCAAACCTGATGAATTTTAAATAGAAAAAGCCTGTACATGGCCCTTGTAAACATGTGCTAGTCACATAGACTTAGCAATTGTCAGTGGAAATGGAAAGATGTACTGTGCATTAGATAAACTAAATTTAGTATTGTTCATTTGAAAACAAATATCAGACTGTCTATCCAGGCAGGAATGGGCACCCTAACCATTGCTAGATGAATTTGACATTTTTAAAGGGAGGAGAAAGTTCGTCAAATTGGGTGTAATGCGGCCACAATTATGGACAGACCATTATTTTACTTAAATAATTAATTTCATTAATATGTTACTTAAGCACCCACCATACTTTTATGTTTTATTTTGAACCTTACATTGGTCATATGTACAGTCATCATTGTGTTGAACTAAGTGTGTACACATTCACATTAACAATGTGTTATCAGTTTGCCCTTAATCAACAGTCAGTGACAGTCAGATTTCTCTAATTTTTAGTGTTTGTGAATATTCTTAATACTAGTACATTATCTATATTAGTACTTACAAGTAAGCCAATAGTTATCCTACATCCAGTATTTACAATAGTAATTTTGTATGTACAATTTGAGCAACACATATGTAATAACTACTAGTGGTGTGCTTGAGCACAAATAGCGAGCGAGCTTTAAACTACACTATTGTTAAATGATTGATTTTAACAAGTAACACTCAAGCTACTAAAATAATAGTCAAGTTTTTTAAATGTATACACATGACCATTCACTAAATAATTATCAAATATTCACATGAATAGAGCATTAATTCATGTTGAATTAATTAGTTGAGTCTTACAGTGTAAGGCTCAATTACAATGCTGAACACATTGTATTTGTAGAAGTCTGGTACATTATGATTATTTTTAAACTGAATGAAATATATAGCTAGCTTTTTTGTGTCTTACCAACTCTTCCTTTATTAATTGAAGATACTGATATCATATCAATGGGATGGTGAGTTACATTTTCAGACTCAGTGACCAGAATAGTGAGTGCGTAATAGCTTTCACTGTCTATATTGGAACATGTCTTCACATTCATATCGCTTGGATTACTAATGATTATGCCATTAGTGATTATTTTACTATAATTCATAGGTAGTAATACATTTTGTTGCTTTGCATTATCGCTTATGACCGCACATTGAGAGCAAATCCTATTATCAATGTAAGTATAGGAACAGCTGCTGGGTTTTGAAGTATCTATATAAAGTACACATACCATAATTGATAGATAATATGGACTTGAAGTACAATGACTATGTTAAACTTGTACTTTCATTAGCATAATGCATGAAGCACATAGAAAAAACTTAACACACAAAACATACTAGTAATACATAGTAGCAAGATCTTTCAGATCATATATTCTATATTTGCAATAAAACTCTTGGAAGTAGCCAGCATTTTTTTTTCTGTATTGTTGTAAAAGCTGAGAGAAAAATGCACTAGTAATAAAAAAGCTGAAAAAGAAATTGTGAAGTGATAAATTTAAAGTAATTATATATATTAATAACAAATTTGCTCGTTCTAACAGCCAATAATATTATATTAATTAAAACTTAAACCGACTTTTGACTTCTTGCCGACGTACTCTTCAGTGGTCAAATGAAGTCAAACTCTCCATGGTGACATAGTAAACACAATGTAAACAGCAAGGTTTCTGGTGGGTAGCTTACTGTTTATTATATCCTGAAGAGCAATTTGCATGCAGCATTGACAGTCAACCTATGTTAAAATTTAGTTGTCTGGTGTCATCTGTATGTGCAGGGTTTCTTTGATCTTTAACTCATGATTCTTAATGGCTCTGTCTACTACTCTTTACCTCCCATTTCATGGGGTGATGTTTCTACTGTTCAGCTATAGTTGAAACCTTCTCATCACCTCCTGCATAATGTCCTGCACTATAGGACATTTAGCCCTATCCACTACAGGAAACGTGGTGAAGGTATCTATCTGTGTGTGTACGTTTTTTTGTACACAGTGGAGATAAACATGTTCTTTCATCTATACTTTCATCATTCTGGAGTTTATCTCTGATCACAGGTACTGCCTCATCTATTGGAACATTGGTGAACAGGGAAGACACATCAAAACTCACCATAATTTTGTCAGATCTCAAGCATACACTGTTTCCATGAAATGTGTTGAATTCTTCATGTATGATTGTGTTTTACCAAACAATGGAGAGAACATGTTGGGTATGAATTTTGATAAAATGTAAGATCATGATTCAATGCAGGAAACAAGAGGTCTGAGTAGGATTCCTAACTAGTGCATCTTAGGAAGACCATAAAGAAGAGATGGTCTACATCCAATGGGCTTTAACCTGTTGTACAACATAGTCGGAATTTTACCTTCCCTTTCTAAGTTTTATTTAATACACAACATATTTCAGTTTCCTGAGTCATACTTAGATTCTTCTGTCGGGGAAGTTTTAATTAACATAATATAGGCTGTTGAACAAGAAAATTTGCTATTATTTATTTATTTCAGCTGAGAATGACTGAATAACTTTTATATTGTTGTAGCAAATACAAATATATATTCTAAATACTGTCAGCCAGTCTGCATAAACAGAACTTGTTCTGTGGCCTAATTGAAATTATTCTAGCATAGAAATCATTGTGCTAATAATTAATCTTGTGCTTGTATAAGTTGGCCCCTTTAGCTGTGTCATAATGTTGTCCCTAATTATGTTCCAGTGAGCTTGAGAATGTTCATTTGTATCGTAATCAACAGCTAGTTATAAATTGACTCTTGATATTCAATTCTGGTGAAGAATATATAAATGAATACTGTTTAATTCTATAACTAATTGTAATTTACTCTTTTGGGGTTGAGAGATTGTGAAATTCATTCTTAAACTATAAAAAGCTGTATAAACTTTAAATCCATTTGATGGATTAATTGCTCCAGAGCTATTCACATCAAATGCAAAAACTTGATAGTATCCAGATGAATAATTGCTGATGTTATATTCACTTGTCTTCATTAAAATATATGTAGAATTTTCATAATTAATTTCATCACAATCGCTACTATTGCATAGTAACAAACAAAGAAATGACCATTTTCGAATTGAATGATTGAAGTAGTTAAGTACTACTTTTAGTTTTCCAGGTTCTATTCCTTCGAATAAAACATTTTCAAGAGAGTGAGTACCTAAATAGACCACACACTTAAATGATTTTCTGACATTTATGAAATCATAACTAGTATAGGGCAGAATAAAATGATGTGCACTGTAGTCAGTGACTAATAATGAAGATTCAGCAATCTCCTTTGCAAGTGTAATTGTATAAAAAATAATCATGTTGTTTTAATCAATGTATTCATTCCATTGTCATTTTTCTTCTGTTAAAAAGTATTCAATGCATTTGCCATGTCAAGAACTCAATATTTTACATCAACTATTCTCAGATAAAATTCAATTATTGAATAACACTTTCCCATTGATTACTATTAGAGCTTAAAATAATGACAAAAATTTAGGAACATGCAAGGGAAGGGTGAAATTTAGTTATCAATAAAATTTATATTTACTATTATACTTACTTATGTTTAAATTCTGTAGAAAGCTACCATTACTATTTCTAAGATTTAAATTTAATGAAATTAGATTTCCTGGTAGTAGATTTAAATGGAGAAGATATTCATAGTTGTCGTGAGATACACTAATCAAAATGATATCTGGCATTTTTTCAAAATTATCGCTTGAGTACTGATAACTCCATTCAGCACTGACATTACATAGTGTTGTGTCCTGTAATTAGCAATTCCTAGTATAAAACAATCATGATTGCTTTTTATTTTTATTAACTCACCATAATAATTACAATATTGAATTTTTCATTTTGCTTTAGTAATCTGAAATTGAATTCTGATGGAGCTAAATAATAGGCCAAATACAAGTGTTAGTTATAATTGGCAATATAGTACAGGTAACTTCTATAAATAAGCTAAATAATAATAATTTAGTATAATTTTTCAAGCAGCATATTATGTAATAGATGATAAATAGCAACCTTATATTTATGTATACATATATATATACATTTATTCCACCCTAAATATCTTCACAATGATTTTTTTAGGTACATGACCCGTGAAATAACTCATGATATTTCAAGCTGTTATTTCACTCCATACTCTGCAAGCTCATTACTCCTGTAGTTATAGCAACCAGCCAAACTTTCATTCAATTTTCTCTGTTTTACAGCTACCTTCCTCTGGAGGGTTAGAGCAGCTGCTAAAATATCAGCTTGGGTAGTGGGTAGCCCCTACAACCAACTTTAAAGCTGTGAGTTACCCTTCCTCTAGTACTAACTACAGTAGTGAAGATATCTAGTGTGGAATAAACCACTTATTACACTTGTCAGAGTGTTATGGCAAGATATTTCAATCTTAGGCTTTATTTTCACTCTCCTCTGGCTCTTGAAAATAAATTAGCCTGCTCATGAAATATTTCACCATATCACACTCTGACTCATGTATATTTATAATATTGATTCCATGCTAGATATTTTGACAATGTTATCTTTAGGTACTTGACCCAGATAACTTACTTTATCACAGTGTTATTTCATGGCTGTATAGGGCCAGCTCATTACCATATTTGTTTTAGCAATAGGCCTAGCTTACCAGTTTTCAGGGTTTAGCTACCTTACTCTGCTGGAGCCTACCCATCAGCTAAAACAGCTGCTAAAATTTCAGCTGGGGGTTTACCAACAACTTCAGTGAAGATATCTAGCATAAAATAAACCACTTATTACACTTGTCAGAGTGATATTGGTAGATATTTCACTCTCAGGCTTTATTTTCACTTGCCTCTGGCTCATGACAATAAATTAGCCTGTTCATGTAATATTTGACCATATTACACTCTAACTGATGTAATAAGTACTATATATATGATATATTGTCAGGGTTAGATCAAGCTCTAGCAACAGGGAGGGGCGCAAATATATTTAGGTTGAAGTCACAAAATTGTAAAACAATAGAGATGAATTGTATATGATTTCATTATTAATTGATGAGCTAAGAGCATTAGTTAGAATGCAGTTCATCTATGAATTGTATTTCCTGTATTAGTACATTTGTCCTAGTAATTAAAAAAAAACTTGGTTGGGACTGGGGGGGAGGTGGGGGGGGGGAGTGCATAGCCACCTATCCCTGATATATGTACATATTAAATATAATATATAATAAACATTACGATTTCTGAATTAATCTGAGCTTTCCTGTACTGTATAAATTTGTCAACATTATTTTCACATTAAACTAGAACATACACATATAATTTGATGATAATATGAGTAACACTTTTAATGGTATCAAACCAAAATGTAATAACAATTCACAGAATAGTATTTATAACATATATTATAATGTTGTGGGAATTCATTCATCATGTTAATGAATGGTTGCAAAATGCTATAATATACATGCAGTTATGGTAACATTTCAAATGTTATAAAATTCTGCTTTAAAAAAAAGTAAAATAATACATTTAGAATTTCTGCACTAACCTTGGCTTTCTATGAGTATGCTACTTGTTGGTCCATAAAAATTCAACCTATTTGAAAGAGTATGAAGTATAGGAGTAACACTATAATTGTAAGGAGCCCATTGCGATCCAAATGTGTTATCACATTGTGTTGTTATTGTGCCTAATGTCATATTCGTTTCTTCTACTAGACATTCTGTTGTTGTCATACTTTGTGTGAGACTGTCTGCTCTGATACGGTACAAGACTACACCACGTTTTATGTCAGGAGCATTCCAACAGAGAGCTAATTGATTATCCTCACTCAAACATCTTCTGAAATCATTTACTTCTTGTGGTGGTCCTAAATATACATTACATCTTATGGTAGTAATGTTAAATCAAATTACATTATGCTGCTGTGATTTCCCAACACATTATGGTAACAATTCCACTCACTTTTAAATTTCTAAACATGATGAGCAATATTATTTATTATTAATGAGTAATTTGTTTTTGAGTATGTAACATAATAGAGATAATAAAAATAAATTCCGAAGAAAAACTTAATGGCAATTGGTTACACTTACTTTGTTTAACCTAATGCTTAACCTATATAATGACATTTGTAACAACCTTAATTCAAGACTTTGTAACCGGCAGATTGAAAGCAGTTGGCAAGCAAAATTGAACATTTAAATGAAATAATTGTACTAAAACAATAATAATGGAATTCAACAATTTACGATAAAGACATTCTGACCTCAGAAAAAATGACTAGAATTGAGGCAGATGTATCTCAGTGAATTATAAACTTCAACTTACAGTAAAGTGAGCAGACCCCTATCATTATGAAAGCAATAGTAGAAGAGTTGTTGTATTGCGCATTATAATCATACATGAACTATAAGATAATTTCTGTGTGTGTACTTTTAGTACAAAAATAATGAAGGAAACTAAAAATAATGATTGGCATAACTTCAAGTACAACACAGCAACATAGATCTACAACATCAGCTTTACCACTAGAGCACTTGGAGAAATGTGGAAGTAGTCGTTGCTGCTCCTCCCTTATACCTGAATTTCTGCCACTATGGAGATAAAGGATTCTATGGCGATCTTTTTTTTTTTTAATTCCTGGGACTTTTAGTTGCCAGACTATACTGAACTGTTACAAGATAAAAAAGTTTGCTGGTGGAGTTGATCATACCTCTAATGTCAGGTAGAGGCATAACATTTTTTTTTAATTTCCAACAAGGTACAACAAAAATCTATGTTTAACTTGCTTGTCTCCATTTACTTACTCAAAACTAGCCATACTTTGTAAGCCTGGTAGCTGACACATGCAGTAAATTCTATTTGTTCAGTAGAAAGATACTCAAACTTAGTCTCGCAAGCCAGACCTCCCTCCCACGACCTTACAGAAAAGCGCTGCGAAGAGCTGGAAAAGGGAAGAATAAAATAGAAAGAACTTTTATTCATGCAGCTAGCTTGGTAGATAATAGAATGAGGAAGAGTTTTATATTAACTTAGAATTTAGACAATAGTTGTGAATGGGGTTAGATTACAAAATTGAACCTAATAGACACAAAGGGACTTTTTTTCCTTCTTTAACATTAAACTTAATCTAACATGGGTTTAAAATTAAAAGCCAACCCAGAAACATGATAAAATACCAATTACTATCCCACATAAAAATGTATTTTCAAGTAAAAGTTATTACCATGGTTACATTATTATTTAGAATGTATAGCATAATTCATTTTTTTCTGATTAAAGATTGAGCTTTTGTATGCATCTCTGACCAATTTGAAACACAATTTAAAGCACAATTTACCATTGTGAATAGAACTCAAATTATTAGTTAAATAACTTAGTTTGATAATTAGGTCATACTACCTTGTAAGAATATATACACCGTCTGAGATGAGATATAGGTGGAGTTCAATTTTATTCTGCATTGCACTGCAGTATTGTGAAAATTTTCAATGGCTATCTTCATGGTCAACTTTGATATAGTATCATTATAACTAATGTGAGAATTGGATCTAATAATGCTTGACACTGTTTCATTGCAATCTTCATTAATCCTCATACATCTCAAATTAGTTCCATTAATGTACCATTGTTGATTCATTGTTGTTTTGGAATGATGGCACAATATTTCTATTGATGCATTCACATAAGTGGTAATATTAATGTTAGGGAGTATAGTAGCAAAATCTATAAAATACAAGTAAAATGTAACTGAAGCAGGTGCTGATTTTTAGTCAGTTACCTTGCTGTCCAGCAACATAATTAAAAATAAATGCAATTATTAATGCAAAAACTTTATTCTTTTCGATACCCTATAAGAATAATACAATCAATCACATAAAATCTCGGTAATTTAGGCAGCTATTAATGAATGAGAAATGAAGAGAAAAAGAAATGGTTATGATGGTTACGATTATACATGATGCAATATTGGTATGTTTGAGCACACTTTTCCATCATATACACTTTACAAACTATAAACAATATTAGCTACTAGTTGAAGACGAATTACTAATAAAAACAATGATTATTATGAGCTACAATATAGTGTAATAAATATAAAACTTTGAAAAGTTCTAGTTGTCTATTTTAGCTTTCTTAAGCTCTATTGTCTTGTATAGTATATTTTCTATGATATGGCACATTTAAGATGTAAAAACATTATATATGTATATATATAATATATACCCTTAAGTACATGAATAACTTTGTCAAAAAAATTACAAATTTTACCTAAATATAACCTAGAGAACTTCAGCCATGCTAGGTGTTTTTGTTAAATTTTCAAGCATGGAAAAAATATTAATGTCCTATAATATATTCTAGTTTTGTATCAATAAGCATGGGTATCATAACTAAAAATGAAGGTATGGCTTAAGAAACAACTGTGAAATTTTTCTAGATAAATGTATATTTAATTATACAAAAGTAGATGGCATATTGACTTAAGGTTATATATAATTCTGTTCTATATATTTTCGCAACTGCATATTTATTAATTTGTTACCCTTGACATAACTCATGATTTCACACAGTAGTATCCCACTATGTAGAGCGTAAGGTCATTGCCCCCAAATATGCTATTCACTCATTAAAAAAAAAAAAAACAGTTTAGCTTGGCAGTTCAACATTTGACAGCTCCCCATTATAATGCAACACAATTTATTGATAAACTATCAACTGGGAAGTGTGGGAAATCTCTATGGGACTAAACATTCTGGCTCTTATAGGCAACATAGACCACTAGCATAGAATTAACCACTATTATAACAAAATGTCCAACTGTTCAGCTTAGCCGGGATGAAAAGAATATAATAATAGACACGTTGATGTGTGGGTAGAACTGTCCAATTGAAGCTTATGTTAGTATATTAAATTCCTAAGAGAAAAAATGAAGTTGCTAAAGGGTTGTACTCATTAATTATACCGAATCACAGAACCTTACCACAATTACCCCTCTTGCTGGCGGTCTCTCTAAGTAAACCAGACTCTTTTACCCCGTAGAGATTGGTAAAAGTGACAGTTTTTAAAGGTAAATAATTGAAAATTGAGTACAATTATACTGTATATACTAATAATAATTAAGCACGTCATACAATTTGTATGTAATTTAGTAACATTCTATTGTAGTCATGTTTTAATTTCATTGTTTGATTATCAGTACTACTAATTTTATACAGTAAAGTAAACACATACGTCTCTCCTCCAGCCAAACATTGTAACCAGACATAGCATTATTCCACCGCAAATTAGTCCAAGATTATATTCTATGAACATATAAGTGCAATAGTTGTGAAATTTGCAAAACACACACAAGACAAAAAAATGACAATTTCATATTGATCCCTATTATAAAGCTATTCGATTATAGTCTTAATATGCCTTCCCTCCAACTGGCTCAGATAAATTGATGCATTTGGTCAATATTGTGCTTTAAAAAGCCAATCTAACATTTCTTTCACAAAGAAAACCAATTATGCTAAAATGCCTGGAATATCACTGGCCTATAGAGGAGTGTTCAGTGTACAGGTGTTAGTAATTGTACCAAATTAAAAACAAACCTAGTCATATAAACACTCCAAGACTAAGTAATGTTTAAGAACAGTTTTACATTTTGTTATTTAGTTTGTTTATTACTGCAATATTTAAGTTTTTTATACTTGTACAAAACTAATAAAAAATATATTAGGTAGGCTTGAAATGTCCACGATACATACATAAGCAAGGTAAGTAAAACTGGATAGTCATTTTTTCACATTCCAAGCTTACACCATTTTCCAGTTTAGCTTAAGTGTTGAGTAATATCTTTGTACAGCGACTTTTACTGAGAGATAAATCTGGACATAGAAAGTTGTAATTATTTGAATAATAGTACAACTAGTGATGTGCTACAGCACAAATGACGAGCCAGCTTGTACGAATGAAATTCAAATTTGAATGCTAGCAGTCATAATACTTCTTTGTTAGTAGAATGTTTTTGTTTAATTTATTGTGCTATTCTTTAGCAACACACAACACGTGTACACACCTATATACACCTGATTACTGGATATACCAGCACAAGACTTGCATCTATTCTCTTCCGACTTGACTATCGGGCAATTTATTTTCTAGGGGTAAGAAATCCACTTTCGAGACGGGTAAGGAGTGCTGTACCAAAGGATTATGTTTATCAAGCCGCCTTTCCAAAGTATGCTCCAATAAAAATATTCTATTGTATTACAAGTTACAAGGAATTTGGCCCAAGTTCATTTACTTGGAATATTCAGTGAATGCAACTTGTTACTCATGTTTCAGACATCTTAAGAAGTATTTTGAATGCAAAGCTATTTCTAGTTTGACATTAAGTGACCTCTAGACTTATTTCTCCTTATATGGAATTTGGGAGTATAATCACCAAATAAATTAAGAGAAAAAGAAACCGATTATGATGTGTCAAAGCTAATGCTCAACTACACCCTCACCTTATCTATCAAAACCAGTTGTGTTTTTTATTCTTATTTTTTGCAGCCTTACACCAATATTTTTTTATCATTTTTCTGTAACCCTGTTCAAGTCTTGTGCTGTTCATTTCCCTGAGAATAGTAAGAGAAGCAAACAAAAAGCAGTCATGAGCAGGTTGTTCATAACCAAGTACAGTGAACTGGAAAGCATGTGTACGTTTGTAGAGGCTCTGCTTAAATATATTCAGGTAATATATAAGTATGGGAAAGCTGTACATGCATATGTGTACATCTTTAGAGGCAATTGGCTTTAGCCACAGTGGGTTAAATGATATTCTCTTTGACAAGGATTATTTTCAGTCTAATTTGTTTATGTTCAAGACCCTGAATTTGAGTCAAAAGTAGCTGTTAAGTGAGTATTATTAAATTAAATGTAGTATTAAAATAATTTGAGCATCATAGTGGATAGCATTACCATATAAACAACTAGTTAGATATTGCAGTAGCTATGAATTTGAAACTAATTACTACCACTGCCTGAAAAGTGTCCGTTGACAACAAAAACAAAATCTTAAATTAGTGTACTAGTGATGTGCTTGAGCACAAATGGCGAGTGAGCCTAAAGGCTATACTATTTTTATATGAATGATTTTGACTTCTAACACTGAAGTTACTGAAAATAAGGTCCAGTTTTTAAATTTAGCATACAGGGTAAAGGGATTTCAGAGCCATAGTAACAACTCTCTGCAACTGCTTGGAAAGAAAAAAACAACAACGAAACAATACACGTTATTTAAAAGTTCTCTTTGTGATATTCTTTAGCTAAGTAGTGGTTGTAACACACAAAGCTTTGACACAACTGGACATGCACCTACACAGACTTACCTTCGCAGTAGTATAGTGTACAATGTATTTTCAAGTTAAAACTGTTGCGCACGGCTTATAACCATGACAAAGAGCGCATTGACTTACCACGCCACTAACTGGAATAGAAATGGAAGTCCCTTAAGTTTTCAAGTTTTAACTGCACCAGCAAAAGAATTCAAAACGGTAATCAATTCAATTTCTAGGGTGATAAGTGTACTGATCGATAAATCAGAGGATTCTGCTTAGTGCAATTTGGGACGGGGTCGACAACCGAACTAACACAAAAACGCGATAGTCAAAGCACAAAATGACATATGTACGTCCATACATATATCTAAACTAGTGGTGCGCTCGAATAGCGCAAATGCATGGCGAGCGAGCAGACTCTTTTTATAGAAAAATAGGACAGAAATTACATCTAACTGTAGTGCACAGTGTAACCCTTTCCATTCTCAGTTAGCATCAGAGAATCTAAAGTCTCTGATCCGAGACTAAACTAACATAATTACCTGAATAAACTTCGAAAGCAGTGGCAAAGAAGCGCAGCTTGACAAAGACTTCACAATTGTTTCAAGAAGAAAGTAGCTGTAAACGTTTTGGTTGAAACAAAGTTGGGTAAGGCAGTGCAGCAGGATTCTCCGCGCTCGTTAATTGAAAAATACTGGAACTGTGAACGCTTTACCTATCTTACGTAATTAAAAGCGCGGGCGAAAACAGAAGTCTCACGTACCCCATAAACAAATAAATAAATAAACTAGTGGTGTGCTTGAGCACAAATGGCGAGCGAGCCTAAAGACTATACTATTTTTATTGACTTCTAACACTGAAGCTACTGAAAATAAGGTCAAGTTTTTAAATTTAGCATACAGGGTAAAGGGATTTCAGTGCCATAGTAACAACTATCACTCTGCAACTGCTTGAATTGAAGGAAAAAAAACAACAACAAAACAATACACGTTATTTAAAAGTTTTCTTTGTGATATTCTTTAGCTAAGTAGTGGTTGTAACACACAATGCTTTGACACAGCTGGACATGCACCTACACAGACTTACCTTCGCAGTAGTCTAGTGGACAATGTATTTTCAGGTAAATACTGTGCGCACGGCTTATAACCATGACAAAGAGCGCATTGACTTACCACCGGCACTAACTCGAATAGAAATGGAAGTCCCTTAAGTTGTCAAGTTTGAACTGTACGGGCAAAAGAATTCAAAACGGTAAACAATTCAATTTCTAGGGTGATACGGGTACTGATCGATAAACCAGTGGATTCTGTTTAGTGCAATTTGGGACGGGGTCGACAACCGAACTAACACAAAAACGCGAGGGTCAAAGTACAAAAATGCCTTACGTACGTCCATACATATATACAAATAAATAAATAAATAAACTGACATCCCCGATTTTCGATTGTGTTACCCCTGTAAGTGTCTCGCTCGCTACGCTCGCTCGCCAAATAAACTAGTGGTGCGCTCGAATAGCGCAAATGCATGGCGAGCGAACAGACTCTTTTTACAGAAAAATAGGACAGAAATTACATCTAACTGTAGTGCACAGTGTAACCCTTTCCATTCTCAGTTAGCATCACAGAATCTAAAGTCTCTGATCCCAGACTAAACTAACAGAATTACCTGAATAAACTTCAAAAGCAGTGGCAAAGAAGCGCAGCTTGATAAAGACTTCACAATTGTTTCAAGAAGAGAGTAGCTGTAAACTTTTTGGTTGAAACAAAGTTGCGTAAGGCAGTGCAGCAGGATTCTCGGCGCTCGTTAATTGAAAAATACTGGAACTGTGAACGCTTTACCTAACTTACGTAATTAGAAGCGCGGGCGAAAACAGAGGTCTCACGTACCCCATAAACAGATAAATAAATAAATAAATACATGTATAGCGAAATCTCGATTGAGTTACCCCTGATAGTGTCTCGCTCGCTTCGCTCGCTCGCCAACTAGTGGTGTACTTGAGCACAAATGGCGAGCGAGCCAAAAGACTATACTATTTTTATTGACTTCTAACACTGAAGCTACTGAAAATAAGGTCCAGTTTTTTAATTTAGCATACAGGGTAAAGGGATTTCAGTGCCATAGTAACAACTCTCTGCAACTGCTTGAATTGAAGGAAAAAACAACAACAACAAAACAATACACGTTATTTAAAAGTTTTCTTTGTGATATTGTTTAGCTAAGTAGTGGTTGTAACACACAATGCTTTGACACAGCTGGACATGCACCTACACAGACTTACCTTCGCAGTAGTCTAGTGGACAATGTATTTTCAGGTAAATACTGTGCGCACGGCTTATAACCATGACAAAGAGCGCATTGACTTACCACCGCCACTAACTCGAATAGAAACGGAAGTCCCTTAAGTTGTCAAGTTAGAACTGCACCGGCAAAAGAATTCAAAACGGTAAACAATTCAATTTCTAGGGTGATACGGGTACTGATCGATAAACCAGAGGATTCTGTTTAGTGCAATTTGGGACGGGGTCGACAACCGAACTAACACAAAAACGCGAGGGTCAAAGTACAAAAATGCCTAACGTACGTCCATACATATATACAAATAAATAAATAAATAAACAAACATCCCCGATTTTCGGTTGTGTTACCCCTGTAAGTGTCTCGCTCGCTACGCTCGCTCGCCGATAAATATAGCGAAATCTCGATTGTGTTACCCCTGAGAGTGTCTCGCTCGCCTCGCTCGCTCGCCAATAAACACGCATCCCCAATTTTCGATTGCGTTACCCCTGTAAGTGTTTCGCTCGCTACGCTTGCTCGCCAATAATGTGTTGTTAACTAGTCTGTTAAACTCTACTGCTTAGTAAATTTTTTGTTAACTCTACATATGAAAACCATGCAACCTAAAAGAGAAACAAAACTGAGGCTACATACCTGGATGACTAATTTAACCCAGTAAAAAAAAATCAAGCAGCTTGTTTTATCATGGCAATCAGCAGAGTCCTTAGAAAGAGAAGTAGGCCTTACTACAAAGAACCATCTTTGGCAGACATTTATGTATTTGACTTCAAGAGAGCTAAGCAGCTTACCGAAGAAGAAGATACTACTATATCTAGGGCCATTGCTAGACATGCAGTTTGGGAATCTTCAGAAAATTGTTCTCCTTCACATTTCTCTGGACCCTTAGAGATTTATCAAGAATTAGAGAATAAAATAAAAAAAGCATTAAACGGATTGAGAAAGGATTCTCCAGTTGTTCGAATAAGTGTGTCCTTCAAACAGCTAGTGTTTAATAGTGATTTGGAAATGTTAGGCACAAAGAAGAAAAAATTCGTGGAGTGCAACATTACAAAATAAAACAATATCAAGACCTAGACTGTCTTCTCGGTCAAAACTGGCATTATAGAGGTCTAAATAGTAGTGGAGACTTTGGCTATGTAATTCTTAATACTGTTGATTGTTTATACTTTACTGCACACACTTTAACAGAATATTTTCCTTCACCATCCTTTATACCACAAAAAAGCACACGTCACATGAGACATATTTTAATTTTTTGTTTCATTAGGGGTGATGGGACACCTAGCATGTGTTTGGGAAGGACAAGAATATATTTTTAACTAGTCATTAAGTTTTGTCAACATCATGAAATATATACAAAAGTTTACAGTGATTGAGCAAATATGACGTAGTATAACACTTAGCTAGTACAAAAAAAAAACAACCAATAAATGTTTATGAAATTTCTTTCTCTATTGCACTTTATTTGGTTGTCTTAAGTTTATTGCAAGTGCGGATATTGTGCCCTCTACCATTACAACCACTGCAAGAATGGATTTCTTTAGTACGGCCAAAATTTTGAAGGTCTTCTACAGGTTTAAGTTTGAACAGTAATTATTGTGTTAATGCCTCATGATCACGATGATTAGTACTTCTGAAACAATCCTTTGTTATGTCATTTAATTTTTCCAAACCTTGCTGAGAGAATGGAGACAAGGATCCATAAATTTCTAGAAATTCTGGTACATGGGCTTACAAGAATGTGAAAATATGGTGTAACGTGTTTTGTTTGATATATTGACAAAAAAACTGATAACCATTTTTTACTCTAATTTTAAAGCTTTGAATATCTGTTTCTGTCAGGGGCTTTGTACGGCAAAGAATAGTATATAATTCTAGTAATTCTACCCAAATAAATTGTATCTTGCTTGGTTCTTGTATATTAGGAAAAAGAGTAGGAATATCTATTTTGCTAAACTGTTGAAATTTTTCTGGTCCAGTTAAATCTCTCCATTTTAGAGATTTGGTAGTCTTGTCAGAATAAAAATAAAAGCTTACTTTAGCTTTTTCATTTAAAAAGTTTTCATATTTCATTAAATCATTACCACAATCTGATGATCTTTCAATTCCATCCATTCGCCTTAATTCTTGTATCAATAAGTTAGTCAGTACATCACTAATTCTCAAAAATAGATGCAGTATATCAGGTATGACGTGGTCAACTGGAATTGAAGGGAAAAGGGGCTGTCTGATACAACCTAATTTTTGTTTCCCTTTCTTTATTGACAACTTTTTTATGTCTTCAATTGTTCTGGCTCCATGTTCTTTATGTTTAATGGACCAAATTTTATTGATGTTATATCTGTCCTCTGCAGGACAGGTGCCCCATATACAAGAATACTTTGCATTTGCTGCTTCATGCCCATACAAAGAGCAAAAATTTTCAAGTCAGCTCCTAAGTAAAATTCAACAGAAAACTGGTCACCATTTACTGTTATTAACTTTAAGGGTGCTGGGACATAGCAACGCGCGAGCATCCGCACGCACCATAAATAACCACAAAAATCCGCCTTGCTCGCAATAGTAAGAACGACCGCTAACTTAGCTTGCGCGGGTAATTCAAAGCTTCCCGCCCACCAATTAATAAAACTAACCGAGGCCCCGCACCCTATAAGTTGTAAAGAGCGCAGCTGTCAACGTTTCGGCCTTGTGTCGGCCTTCTTCAGGGTTGAAATGAATGAAATGAGGAGCGCGTGGTGATTTATGACAGTACATGAGGTGGTATCTGATTGGTCCGGTCTGAAAGTGTGAAAATATGAATAGGTGATAATATCGTTCTTTGTCTCGGTCGGTCTTTTCAAATTGAAGTGCGCGTAGTTGATATTGTATTTCTTGGCTTACTTTATCAGTATTGTTTCTCCCTAGAGCAGACACTGGCTCCCAGATTGTCTCCAAGCTTTGACAGGTAAATAATACCTCACTAATGACTCCATTATTTTAATTTTTTTATTCTTGTGCAAAACTTCTTCCTGATATCACTCATGATTTTTTTTATTTTACAGTATTGTGATGACCAGTGATAATTTTTATGAATGTATATAATATTATAATGATACTTATTTTATATAAAAAATATTTTGAAATAGCCAGCTAAATATAGCTAGATGAATATTTTGTGATGTAGCTAGCTAAGTAAGGATGAATAAACAAATGAAGTGAATAGCTAAGTACAGAAAACTGTACACAAACTGAAACTGTAGAGTTTTCCAGCAGCAAAAATGGTTCACTAATCTATTACAGGTACGTACACACATTGAATATGCATCTAGCTAGTTTGATAAAAGGCTTCCCTTACCTGATCATGCCAAGAAAAACCAAGACTACAATAATCTCCTCACACTCGTTTCAGTAGGGCTTATCATCGAGAAGGAGAGGCGGCCAGAAAACTGGTTTGCTAACAGGTAGGCGCCCGAAAGTTAGAGAGCACCAGGAACTCACTTTGCCGCGGGAATCAATTGAATCTGTTGTGGGTGTGGTTTGAATGCAATCAAGTCTCTGCCAAAAGATCGCGTGGACTAATTTTTAGTCCTGGAGTCGATTTTGTGTTACTTCTCAGAAACACAGCGTAGAAAAGGCTCCAAATTTCGTACACAGGCTGATACAAAATGTTCGTTGCGATTTTTTTTGAAAGAAAAAAATTCGGGCGCGCTGCCGCGAGGATCAAATGAGCACAATCAACTAGACAAAACTAAGCAGAATTGAGAAAAAGTACAACGAAGGTTTTGAAGACAATCGACACATGTAGCAGTAGACGAAGAATGGGCTCGTCAGCGACGGCACCCGCGGAGGAGTTGTGGATTGTACACTTGAGGCTGAGGAGCTCGTAACTTGAACGAAAAGGCTCCCAAGGCCCGTTCTTTTTATATTGTTAGTCCATTAGCAGTACTCTTTAGGATCCACCCTTAGTTGGAGCTCTACAAACACCAAGAAAAAGTTAGTAATCCCTAGCAACCAAAATCCAATTATTGTGAATAGTTGCGTGGGCGTTGTCCCAGCACCCTTAAGGACTTTATTTCATCACATATGTCTTCCAATGCTTGTGATAACTCAGAATACTTTTCATTGCAGTTTAATAATGCAATAGTATGATTTCCCCCAGGGGAATTAGGACTAGCACATTCTTCAATAATACTGAAAGCTATGACTATGGCATGCAGACTGCGACTGATACAAGTTCCATCCCCAGTAATCTTAACACAAACATTCATTTTTTCCATAAAAACAGAATTTTCAACTACAAGGTGCTCCATGCATTTTATCAAGCGCTTGCTGAGTGACTGCTGCACTCCAGGAATATCTCCTGGGGTTGCTCGAACAATGCATTTACTATTCATTAGTTTTGCTTCTTTTTTTAAGACACTAGAGCGTGGAAGGGTAGAATTTATCATAGAAAATTCATGATATGCTACATCAGACACATTAAACCTTTCCTTTACATATAATGTTCTTTTAATAGTGGCATCAATTTTGTCAGGATTTGTCAGGCTAGTGTCAGAGGAATAAGAAGTATCAACTATTAAAATACTTCCATTTTCTTTATTTTCTAATTCAACTTTTTTTGTATCAAAATTTTCATTATTTACAATCGAAATAAGAGCTTGAACATGCATTATTATTTTTTTTGCGTTGATATTGTGGAGAACATTCTGACAACTTTTTTCTTGTCTCGGATTTTTGTGAAGCTTTCATTGACGATGCTATTTTTTTAGCTGAATTTTATAGGGCAACTACTTGATTGGACATTTCCTTTAATTTTTTAATCGACTCTGTAAGCTCACATTCAAGCTTTTTGTTCTTCTTTTTTTCACTCTGAATTAATACATTGGTAGCTTTCCTCTTTCTACTGTTAACTGGTACAATTACTTCATTCTCTTCAATTTCAATCGACCAGCAAAAAAAAAAGCAAGTGTTTGCATGGGAATTCTATCAAAATTTGGAGCTAAAGTTTAAAGTATATCTTGCTTAATGCTGTGAGAAACTGGGGTCAAGCCAAAGGAGTCGTGTTTTTGGGAGAAAAAAGTCCCCCCTCCCCCGCCCCAGAAGTTTTTAAGGGTCATACATACCATCCATACACAAATATATAATATGCATGTAACACATATCCGATTTTGCATTATCCACCACTAATATCCCCGATATTCAATTGTGTAACTCCAGATTAGTCTGGCTTAGCCAGACCCTTTACCTAACCACTACAGGAGAAAGGAATGGGGATCTTGGCTATCTTAGAGGAATGTGGTAGCGGTTATGTAATTACTGTTATGGTACCCATGGTTTGCTGGACAAGCTGACAGAGTACAACCACAGTTTATTGTACTCAGGCGCAGCAATCACCAACACTTCGATAGTTCAGGAAGACAGACTCAGCTATGTACACTTATGGTAAGATGCCCACTCATTTCAACAACGGCTGCCTAGGAAATGACAAAAAATGTTAACTAACCACATCCCTAAATCTTGGCTCTAGAACAGCCAAGGTGCATGATTGTCCTCAGACACTTTCTGCGCATAGCGGTTAGGTACAGGGTCTGGCTATGCCAGACTAATCCCTGATGGTGTCTAGCTTGCTTCACTCGTTTGCCAATTAGTAGAGAAATTTCATTCATCATGTTATTATAACTAGTGGTGTGCTTGAGCACAAAATATCGAACGAGCCTTCCGATAACATAAAACTACAGTATTGATACTAAATAACTAATATTTAACTTAGTTCACGCAAAACATTAGTACAATAGCAGTGGCGACCATTAATTTTAGCATACACTCTTACCTGAGTAACTCTTGAAGAAGTTCTCAGCTACAAAAAATAAAAAGGCAACAGTTATTTTTGTAATTTTAGCCAATTTCTTACCTCAGCATCCCAGTAGTGGCAGCTGCCTTAGTATTAATATTAAGCCATTCTGACTACCAGTGGCTTTTGACAACTAGCACTGGCACTTAGCAGCTCCAAAAAAAAAGGCTTCTATGTCATAGTTAGCATTGGAATTAACTTAAAAAACTAACGTTTCACAGGAATTATCTCACAATTTGGAGCCCAATTTCAAGTAAGACTTGCTTAATTCTGTAGTATCAGAAGCAAAATGGGTCAAGCCTAAAAAGCAGGAGAAAAAAATGACACCCGTGCTCGCGTTCAAGGAGTATACATGTACCACCCATCCATCCATCCTTATATACCATCCATACATTCATATAATACCATCCATCTATTCATTTATACTATACCCCGTTTTCAATAGTCACCCCTAATAGTATCTTACTTTGCTCTCTCGATAACTAACTTAATAACAGGAAGATACAACTACAATTCAGAAGCCAAACCAACTAAAACATGGTTACTGAGTGGTATGTAAATAACTAAAACATGTTTACTGAGTGGTATGTAAATAACTAAAACATGTTTACTGAGTGGTATGTAAATAAAAAAAAAAATTTAACTAAACTCAATAGATACAATATAATGTTAATTGAAACTAAAGGAAAAAAATTCCATATGGTAAAAATTGATGTCAAGATGTCACCAAAAGTCAAATTTGAGGTGGCTCCTTTGCTTATTAATCTTGTTTTAATATCCAGAAATTATATACCAAGTTTAATGATTTTATCATTAAATGTACAATTTCATTAAATAATTTAACTAACCAACTGTATTACAATACTTTAAAAAGATTAACTGTACTATAGTACCATTATTTTTCCTGGCAGATCCTTTTGTTGAAGCTGTTTCTGTTGTAAGTGCTGACATACTTTGTTGAAAATAATGTAAAGTTTTATGTTGTATCTTTTCATTAACAATGCTAATTTGGAAAATTATTATATCATACAGCAAACTTGGATCAACAGGAATGTGTGTGCCATTTTCACACTCAGCTCTGACAGCAATAACATTTCCACTGGATTCTCTCGAACTTTTTAGTATAACTTGATATGCACTATTTTGTAGAGAACAGTCACACTCTATTCGCATAAAGTCATGATTATCAATTATTGAACAGTTCATATCGTGTTTCTCTAGCAAATAAGAATACAACACAAACAAATAATAATAATGCACTTGAATTATTTTAGTAGTATTACCTTCCTCCTCTACAATGTCTGGTGCTTCAATTGAACTACTAGAGGGACTGATATTGCCTTCATCTAGATACCCACTACTGTTTATGTCATACATGTATGAAGTTTGCTTCGTTGAGCTTGATGACATATCCAAGTCTCCTACAGCACCTTGTATTACTTTAAAGTATTGTATGCGCATGTCATCATTTAAGATTATCAGCAGACCACCATACGCTTGACTATTCTCTAAATAATTGATCTGAATTGTTGATTCAGATTTGAAGGAATAATTCTGAATATCGAAAGTGCCTGAAACAGTTTTAAATGAAGCATTAAAGTGGAAACAATGCAATATTACTATTAATAACTCACTTATGTTAACATTAAATTTCACATCTGTGTCTAATATGATGAAAGTCACATTATATATTTGCTTTTGTACTTTATCCAGATTACTGAGCCATAAAGTTAATGTACTTGCATCATTACAGCCTCCTCTGTTTTGAACATCAATATTATTGGTTATATTTGTAGTGTTAGGAGTAATGGATTGAATTGCTACATTGCACACAGCTGGATTCTATAAAAATAATAAGGTATAATTTTCTGAAATTATTAAACAAAAAATTGTTTAAACTTAATACAACGCCACTAGGGCTGTACACTTTTTAATTATTATAATCAACTAGTTTGTCACTCATATTGCAAGAATTGAAATCCAATTAAAAAAAATACACATTGCTGTAAATCTAGAATATAGCTAATAGCCAATGTGCTCTGCCTGTCAGTAACAGTAATGGCAACCACCAATGACCATGATGTGTGTGTTCATGAATAATTCATTAGGTGAATTGGGTTGATATAAAGGATGATGATGACAGGTGCATCACATAAGTTTGTTGGTAAAGTATTGTCAATAATGATACAGAGTATGACTGTTGTTTAGGTATGTGTACACTGTAAGCTAAAACGTGCTAGTTCACACCAAAATAAGCGTGAATCACTTGTAACAATAGTCACACCAAAATATAGTGTGAGGTGCAACCTCATCTTTTTGGTGTAAAGTACACACCAAATTCAGTGTGAATTCACACCATAAGCAGTGCAACTTATGCTTACCTCAATGCTGAATTATTTCAAGTTAGGTAGATTTTAATATATAATCAACATTATTATTCAATAAAGATTAATGTACGTTCTGTGCCTGAATCCCAGATCTCATTAATCAGAGAATCACAATCTTTGTCTACGCTTTTGTCTTACGGCGCTCTGCGATAAAAAAAATCGTAACAATCGAACCGCGTCCAAACCATTCCTGGAATCAAATTACCATACCGCGCAGAGGAAAAGTCCTAGCTGCACTCTAAATACTAGATTTTTGTATAACAGGTAACTAAGGAAAAAATGAAAAAGTAAATTTGAATTTTTAAATTGACCGCAGTATACTAATTGATGCCAACGAGGTACTTCAACGGTTTTTCAAGGACGATTTTAGCCTTTCCGAGGGTGACTCCAGCAGGGAGGACGGCGAGGGTGTATTTGCTTACGCGGGATAGCAGCATTTTGACAATGCTGAGTTAGAAACTCTAAGCATAAAGAGTCGCCTTCAAACCTGATGGTATTGTTGAGCCAAGAAAAGCTTCAGGTGAGGTACAGCAGTAGAATTAAGGCAGTCACATTAAAGCTCTAAATCAATTTTATTGGTAGCTTTTCATGTATAGGTGTAACAATAGCTGTAAAACCAGCCAGACACTAATAGATTTACTTACACATACTACCTAACAATATTATCTACAATGCATTACTAGCTATAGTATGATAGCTATAAACAAGAATAAATTGTAACAATATGGAAAATAATTCAACTGAAGCTTGATATCCGATTACCCGGCCGTATTATTACTTACCATCGTGCAGCCCAGCCGCCGTATTTTTTTTTCCTCTTGAAGTAACCCTTCGGGATAAGCAACTGTCTTACTTTGTAGGGAGAAACAATCGGTCCTGGACATTAAGTTTCTATTGATCAGCCGCAGTTAAAAGCTTGCTCTTGATATTGCTCAATGGATTGAAAGTCCTGCGCGCTCCAGTTTTCGACAGTGAATGGGATGACGCCTAAGGCTACGAAATTTTTTGGTATCTCATAGCGACCTTGGGGTGCCACTTCGCGTTGCTTAGATTCACCACGCTAGTTATAAGCTTACAATAAGAAGACAAGTTCATAGATATAAGTAATGGTTATGAATGACGCAAGAATGGACACTAACAGATACTTTAAAAGGTGAATTGTTAGATAACAAAACACATGCCATTTTTTTCAGATTTATATTAGTAAGAATGAAAACATACAAATCTAGCCTACGACATTTACTTTAATTCATTAACAAGTCACTCTGTGACATTCTTGTGTTCTTTTTATATTTTCCAGGTAGAGTATGAACTTTACCATAGTACTAGTATTCCAAGGTTATGGATCAGCTTGGAAATTGAAGATACTTCAACTCCTTTGTCGTTTTTTTTTTCTAATGCTGTGTGGGATTTGATGAAAGTTGAAACGAATCGCTATGCTAATACCTACATTGAGAGTAATCCTAGAATCGCTATGCTAATACCTACATTGTAAGTAGTCCTAGTTGTCGTGCATGGTCAGACACCACTGTAAAGAGCTAAAAGCATATGTTGTTGTTTTGATTTTAATGGGTGTTCAGCTGCCACGGTTATAACTATATTGGTCAACTAATTTCTCCCTCATCAGCACTCCAGGTATCAGTAATATAATGCCACAAAAAAGTTTGAGCAGTTGTTTAGGTTATTTTACCTAAATGATAATGACAAGCATGTTCCATATGGTCAGGCTGGACATGACAAGTTATTCAAAGTTAGGAAACTGTGAGATTTGTTTGTCCACTTTTTGAATCTGAGTTTGAAATACATCAAGCATGCATTATTGATGAAGCTATGGTCCCATTCAAGGATAGACTCAGATTCAAGCAGTATATGAAGGCATAAAAGTGTTTTTCCTAGCTGATGATCCAACTGTCTATGTCAAGCGTTTACAAGTTTATACTGGGAAAGGACTAGACAGTTGTGTAAGTGATGTAGGCCTGTGTACAAAGATTGTGTTAGACCTAATGGAAGGTTTTGACAACATGGGTGTCCAACTGATAACAGATAACTTTTAGACTAGTCCTCTTCTTTAATAATTGTCTATACAAGCATCAAGGTATCAATGATTGTGGTACTGTACACCCCTCACGAGTTGGCTTTCCACCTGAACTAATCATCAAGGCTACTGAGTTAAACCGCGGTACATACAAGTATTTGAGTAATGGTCCTCTTCTAGCATGCTCATGGGTGGATAAAAGGTCCATGTATTTTCTCACTACCATGCATATTGGTGAGCATGTGGGAAATCCAGTAGTGAAAAGGAGACAAGCTGATGGTAGTCAAGCTGATGTTTCATGCCCTCCTTGTTTACCAGACTATCAGAAGTGCATGAGAGGTGTAGACAAGGGGGATCAACGTGCGAGTTACTATAATATTGGTAGAAAATCAAGGAAGTGGTGGCATCATATTTTTGTTTATTGTTTGGAGGTGTGTATTTTGAATTATTTTTGTATGGAGAAAATGGTCAGTTATGGTGAATATCAGCAGCCAGGAAGGAAGAAAAGAGATATGTTTTCATTTTGGCTTGAGCTTGCAAAGGAGCTAATTGGTAGCTTTTCTTCCAGGCCTCAAATCAGTGGATGATCTCATTCTGTATAGCATATTCAGCTTGATAACCTCAACTCTAATTTAGGCCAATGGCCAGAACATGTAGATAGGAAGGGAAATTGTGTCGTGTGCTTGGCCATCATACAGCGAAGAAACCTTCCAATAGTTGGAAACCACCTCATCCAGTGTGAACACTACAAGGTTTGCTTGTGTAGTGCTTCTAACAGAAATTGCTTCAAGAAAACCATACATTAGTTGACTTTTCATTGTGAACATACCAAACTTACAAAAACTTGTGCATTATAATTTCTACCCTATAAATTAATTAGTTCATGTAATAATTTCACTAAAATAAATTATAATATTGATTTAGCAATAAATTATACAGTAAACATTGAAATGAAATAGTATAAAAGGTTTTAGCAAGTCCAAATAAATATCAACTGCCTTAGAGTATATTTAGTATATAATTGAGACAGTAGTATTCTTGTAACATTCCATATAACACCAGGTACTTGACTCTATACTATTATTTCACCAAGATAAGTTTGAAATTCAAATAGTAATGATACTCATATTGTGGCTTGAAAGTGCTAATTATCAAAAATTAGTTGCTAAGCAACAATTTTTTACACTAATATTAAATTTAGATAATAACATGCATCTTTTTAAAATTGTTGCTACAAACTATAACAAACTTGCCGGTGAAAGGGTTAATACATTCATATTATAATATATAATTTGAATACATGTATACAAAGTATTTTTGCAAAGTTATAAGTACGGTATAGTTACTACCAGTGGGGTCAATGCTAAATATCTTGTTTTGATAATACATAAGTCAGGTATAATATTATATTAATTTTTAAAACTACTTTCATAGTATTATTATCTCTGAATATGAATTATGGTGAAGACAATATTAAATATGTCTCTGATGTGGAGCTCTCACAGACCCTGTTTTTCCCAGATGCCTATACATAATGGTAAGGTAATGGTTGGATATGCCAGACTACATAATCTTATGGTTCAGAAATCACATTATATGTTCTGGATAATATTAATTGTTTGACTAGGTATTGATTACAAGGTTCAGATCACTAATCGTTACTTGTTTATTATTTCAAACCTAACTAGACGTAGCTATTACGAGCTAATAGCTGGTTCAAAGAAAGTTTTTATAAGTTACTAATTCTGCTATTATTTTGTGTAAGCTTAATCCTTTAGCATCCATGTGCAAAAGTGTTATAGTAGTCATCCTGTCCATTGGTTTGTCTGTTAGTCAGTCATGCTGACAATTAACTGCTGACATAGGTATAAACGCAACAATTTAATATCTGTATTGTGCTACAATTATCAATATTTCTTACGAAAATGTGAAGATATAAGTTTCATGTAAGTAATACCATTTGTAAGAAATGCCCCCAATTGTCACATCGTAGTCACCTGAACAAACATTTTCTTGCCTGTGGTATTTTGGCTTTATGCAGAGTATTATAATAACATGAGTCACAAATAATAAACTTAAATTGAGTGAGCTAATTACATGAGCGCCCTTCTAGTTTTTGCTGCAAGAATCCTTGAGTGTTAGTAAAATGCCATTAGCTTTTAATTGGGTTAGAGGAGATTGCACATCAATAGTTTGTGTTGTGGATTAAATGAATAATAGTGAATTCAATTTTAATGGAATCACAATGCATACTATAATAGATAGAATGCTGACTAAATCCAATTTTAGCGTACACTATTAACACAAAACACAAGCACATGTCCATATACAATAATCACAGCATACACAACAGACACATACACGCTGTAACACATCCTCAGCACAAAAACAAACAAACAGTTTCTCTTTTTACGTATACATACAGTCACCTCCTTACAACATACTCCCAAATGAAGTACCAAAAGTGTGAACCCTCAGCATTGCTAATACACTACAGTGGAGTAGGAATTTGGAGGGGGGGAGGAGCCCCCTACTTTTTTTACTCAATATCAATTCTTGCATAAACACTAGCAAACCACAAAACACATGCCCTTGGAGCAACTGAAACATCTTACTACACCACAGCACTCGCTATAAAATTATTACTCCAACCAAAGGAATAATTTATTTAGCAATTCCTAATTAGGTATCATTAGAGCTTGAGCATTAAAATTGACGAATATAAATCCTGTTTTTATAAACAAGCTAAACATGCAAACACACACAAGAGGTATACAGTAACAGTTTGAAAGTCCAATTCCAGCACTTGGTTAATATTTTTGTGCATATATTACCACCGGTAATTCCTCAACATAAAGAAAATTATAATATCATATTGCAAGATATTTATGGTCACATGATTAAGATGTGGGAATTCATAATAGTTAGTATCTAGCTAAACAGATACAATACTACATAAAATATTTAAAACTTACTGTCGTTATGTTATACTGATGTGTATTTTCATTAAAAATTTTCCCTCTCTGGCTGTATGCATTTGGTGGAGGATCTATTCATATAATATATGTATATTCTTATTATTATTTCAATAAACAAAATAAAAAAATTCATAACTTACACAAAGAGGCCATTTACAACCATAATAGTCCAGCAGAAGATAGGGTTTTTTTTACTGAACCTTGCAATAAGGGTCCATAGTTTTTTTTATTGGTTCTACCCCTTCTCTAGAGAGTCAGTTACACCAACACTTGCTGACTCTCTGTCAGCAATGGGCAACTTGAAATAATGGCTATACACTGGCTGATAGTCTTTCCTAGAATATTTGCGCTATCCGCGAAAATATATATTTTCGCCCCCTATACGTAATACATTGCGAAAAATTTGAGCGCGAAAATTTATAAACATTTTGTGCAAGAAATAACTTGCCCATGCTCAAATATCTAGCACATGTTCACAGCAACTGCTTTCTTTGAAAACGGAGGATAGATGCTTCTTTGAGAAGCTGTATTCATGCTTAGAAAAAGGTCCTCTGTCTCAAGCCTCAGCAGAAAGGATAACTACAGCAAGCAAGCAGTATGGAGATGGTCTCCATACACAGCTTGAAAAAATAAGTAGTGTTTCAGTGCATCGCAAGTGTGTTGATAAATACTGTCATAAGAAGACTATTAAAAAAGCTTTACGTGAAGGAGCACGAAGTCCATGTTCCGAAGATCTTGTGAGTAAACCCAAAAGAGCCAGACGGTCTGTGCAGCCCAAGTTTTCATTTCTCTAACATTGTCTTTTTTGTGGAGAAAGATGTGATGTTGAGAATGATCCTAAGCATCCAAGCAGATGGCGTCTTGCCTATGTCTGCCGGGAAGGAGAAAGCAGAGGGCTAAAAGAAGCTATATACGAGACTTGTGGGAAAAGAACAGACATTCAATCTGATCAAATACGGGTGAGAATGGCAGGAGTTCTTACAGATTTACATGCGGCTGATGTCAGGTATCATGTGGACTGTAAAGCAACATTTTTATCTCCAAAATCAATACAGGCATCAATTATTCGTCAGGGCAACGACACTGAGTTCAAAGAATTTGCGTTTGATTTGGTTATCAAGTATTTGGCTGAAAACAGAGATGTTATTCACAATTCCAGTGACATACACACTAAGTATGTGAATGATGGTGGAACTCTTTCAAGGAGTAGGTTGATAGCAAAGCTGGTAGAAAGTTTTGAAGAAGATATGATTACTTTGTCATCTTCTGAAATCGCTTCGTTACTAGCATTCAAGTCAAGTGCTGCTAAAGTTTTCTACACAATGTCTGATGGTGATGATGATGTGAGTGAGGAAATTGAAGTGATAGCCAAGAAGATCAAATCTGAGATAGGCGACATGGAAATTGACAGGAACAATTATCTGTGCCACGTCAACAAGATATCTGTGCCAGGTTTCAGAGTAACACTCTCGAAGATCTCTTGTCAAAAATAAACCCCAAAATGAGGCAATCTTTACCTGCTCTGTTGATAGGGAATATTATCACATCTCCAGTAAAGAATCAAGCCACTCCACTACAATTAGCTTTGGCTGTGTTTCTCAGGGATTCCAAAGAGCAAGTCAAAGCCTTCCATGATTTCCAAGTAACATGCTCCTATGATGAATTACTTCGTTCAAGAAATCAATAGCCTGTAGTGCAAATTCCAACATGGATCATACTGGATTAAACACAGAAGCAGATGGCCTAATACAAGGAGTAGGAGACAATTTCGATCAACAAATCAGTTCCCAAAATGGAATGTTACAAACGCATTCCATGGCTCTACTTATGACTCAGATAAAATGATGAGAAGAAACAAGATGAGGCAGTACCACGGCTTAAAAAGTCAGAAATGGCACAACAAATTCCTTACGACATTGAAACCTGTCGTTACACTGGTCCAAAGAAGCTGGCAACACCAGAAAGCTCACTGAGAGCAAAAGTTCCCACTCTCATAGATCTAGCACAAACTGCAATTCTCATGAGCCGGGCCAGAGAAAGAGATTTTGAATTTCTCAGGGATGTGTGCAAAGGAGGCCCAGAATACAGTGGTTTACAACACGAAAAAAGCAAGGGAAGAAGGTCACTCATTGAAGCCAAAGACTAAAGCAATCTATCTTCCTCTGATTGATATGCCTCCTGCAGAATATGACACAGTGCTTACCTCCATGCTTAAAGTCAAGAGATTATCCGAGTTAGCAGGACAATCATTCACACTACTTACATTCGACCAGCAGCTCTACAGATATGCTGTTGAGATTCAATGGGCACTTCCAGAAGTTTTTTTACCTTCCTCTTTCATCTTAAGACTTGGAGGCATGCACATGCTCATGAGCTTTATTGGTTCAGTTGGATACCTGATGACTAAAACTGGACTGGCTGATATCCTTTCTTCTGCATTTGGTGGAGTGCACAAAATGCTTATCGGCAAGAAATTTCCCATGTGCATGAGGGCACTCAGGATGGTAGTTGAAATAATACTTGAACAACTCATCAAAGACCTCAAAGTGCAATGCTACGACACTTTAATGGCTAGCTTTGAAGAAAGAAGACAGAAAAGTCGGACATGTAGGCTTTGGTTGGAGTGCCTAATCAAGCCTGTGCTGTTAATGATGGCATATGTCAGAGCTGAAAGAGAGGGAGATTGGCTACTGCATGCCCACTGTGTGAAAGCTATGATTCCATATTTGTTTGCTGCTGGCCATCAAAATTATGCAAGATCTAGTCTGGTGTACCAGAGAGCGATTGAGAATTTGCCAAGGAGTATTCTTGCTTATTTCCTCAAAGGAGAACATGTGATGAGGCATATGAAAGGCTTGTGAAATGGAATCTGGAGTGATATGTTTATTGAATCAACATTCATGAGGTATGGGCATGGCCGGGCAGGAATTGTTGGAATCACACTGAAACCAGAAACTCTCAAAACGTGGGCACTTAGCCATCACATCTGCTCTCAACTCATGGAAGATCTTGCCGAGTTGAGAGGTGAGTCAGATGAATACAGTCTCAAAGACAGTCATAAAGAAGAAGCAGCTTCTCGGATTAGCAGTGACAAGAAAGACAGAGAAGCTCTTAAGAGAAAGCTGGAAATGTGCATCCATCCTCTCAAGCCAGAGCTACATCCAGAGCAACTAGTCAATGTGGCAAATGGTACCATTGGAATATCAAAGATCAATTATCAATGTTCCTCTCCCACCTCAGAAGCAAGTTCTTACTGTAGCGGACAACAAGAAGCAATTGATCGAAATCATTGTCACTACATTAATAGGAGAAGCCAAGGTGCCAGGAGGATACAGAAGCAGTCTCATTATAGTGGTCAGGAAGATACACCAATTGAGATAGCACCAGATGGGGTGATTATTAGAAGAGAAGATAAGAAGACAACTCATGAAGAAGCAGACGCAATCATAGTAGCTCAGGCTATCTCTGCAGCCAAGGAGGAAAGGAAATATGTAGCTGTTGTTGCAGATGACACTGACGTCTATATTTTTCTACTCTATCATTATCTAGCTGAATCTCTTAGTATGCCCATGAAGCTGCAACCGATGCAGGCAGCAAGAACTTCTATTGACGTAGCAGCTACTGTTGGAAAGTTGAAAGACATTATTGCTCAACTCTTACCTGCACATGCTCTGAGTGGATGTGATACTGTGTCAATGTGCTATGGAATTGGGAAAAGCAAGATATTGAAGGCTGTCAAAGCCAAGCAATGTAGCCTTAACTTGCTTGGTGATGTATAATGCAAGTATGGAAGACATCAACAGCCTTTATGTGCCAGTGTTACAATGTGCCAAATGTAACAACGAGGACAAAAATCTGGGCAGCAAGAACTGGAAGAAAAGCAGCATCAAAAATTCCAAAACTGTGTTCTCTGCCACCTACCTCAGAAGCTTTCGAAGAAAATGTGAAGAGAGCCCATTATCAGTGTGCAATTTGGAGGAGAGTACTTCAAAAACCTCTGAATCTGGACCCTACTGCATATGGGTGGTTCAAAGATGATGAAAGGAAAGCACTTCAGCCAGTTATGCTTCCACCCGCAAGGTCATCAGCACCAGATTATGTTCTTAAACTTGTTTGCTGCTCATGTGCTTCAGAAAAGCCTTGTCATTCCAGTCGATGTGGATGTGTGGCAGCCAATTTGGCTTGTACTATGTTTTGTCACTGTCAAAGAAGCACCTTTGTTTGTAACAATGAACACACTAGGGCATTAGAAGAATCAGATGAGGAAGAATTATCATACTAGCATTATTTAAAAAAATGTTATAAAAATTTTCGCGTTTTAATTTTTCGCAATTCAGTTCTTATGAGGCGCGAAAATATAAATGTTCGCGCCTGCAGCAAATCCTGCAGAAACTGTCACAAATAGAATGCCCCTCTACAGAAAAATGCCCACTGCTGACCCAGTGGTGGAAATGTGTTACATGAGTCTAGAACCATCTGAAACTGCTTTAAAAAAAACTATAGACTTCAATTGCGAACCCTAGCTCAAGTTCTGCCGGACTATAACAAAATCCGTAAACTGTCTTGGTAATTAGAGTTAACAAAAAGTTTACAAGGCTGTAGAGGTTAACAAACTTGTTATCAACACATTATACACTAATTTACGATTTTGTTTTGGTTGTCAATGGACACTTTTCAGGCAGTGTTATTACTACTTAATGTAATGAAACAATATGTGTGCATTATTTTAAAAGTAGGAATGCAGTTTTCCAGAAGAATTGAAGTGTGAATTATTCATTAAGTCAAAGAAAATTTAAAAATAAAAAAAAGTGGCAATGAATGCAGCATTTTTACTACTACTAATTGTATTTATTATGCTTATGAAACCCAACAAAAAGCCTTAAATAAGAAAAATATAATTTTAGTAATAATTTTATTTAATACGAAAGGGGAAAGTGCATTTATCTGAAGGTATAGGAATAAAGGCTAGCAAATTATGGATGTTCAAAGTTATACATTGCAAATTGAGTTTGAAGTAAGAGTGTTGACGATAATTGATTCGGAGATCGGGTCAATAATATATGTTTGCAAGTCAGTTTTACGAGATTAATAAATATTATTTCAAATAAATTGTAGATAACAGTACTTGGCCACATACTGATTCCTAGGTACAGTGTGTGCAAGAATATTTAAGAAAACCTCTATTATTAACAATCTTGCACGACAATTATGCACACATGCTATAATACACTCTCATTAATTTTAACATAGAAGAAACTACAATACTAGTATTACTATTTCAGCAAAAATGGCTAATATGTTAAACAAACCTTGACTGATTCTGCTAGCTGTTAAACTTGAAGGTGGTCCCAAACCTACAACATTGCTTGGAGTTACAGTAACAAAAATTTTTTCACAGTTATCAGCTCGTGAATTTTTGTTCTGTACTGTTATTCTAATTTTATTATTGGTAACGTCTTGCAAGTTGTTGGTTATACCCATGTAGGTGACATTAATTTGATATAAAATGTCATTTTGTAGTTGTGGAATATCTAAAGTGAAAGGTGGTTCCCATTCAATAGATATATACTGAGGACTGGAACAGTTAAAACGAAGTTCTACATTTAACTCTGTCACTTTGGAAAGAATACCTGTGGAACAATTATATACAATGTAGGCACAAGAACACATTATTAGTTTTGTTGCAAAAATAAACTCCCCAAATCAAATTAGAAATCAGGAAGGAAATAATCTAAGGTGCAAAACTGCAAGTAAGGTGAAAGTTCAAGTAGGGAGGAAAGCAGTAGCTGCTAGCATGGGCTAGTGAGGATGTGCTAACAGGGATGGTAGGGGATGTGCCAGCAGGGGCTAGTGAATATGTGCTATCAGAGATCAGTAAGGTATTTGCTGTCAGGGGCTAGCGAGATTGCGCTAGCAGAGATACGTAGGGTGTGTGCTGGCAAGGGCTAGTGAGGATAAGCTAGCAGGTGGGATGCAGGACCTAGTACCCACTATTGGCTGGAAGAGATACTCCTATGCCTAGTGTAGGAGGCTGGGAGTCAGAGAATTTGGTTATTGGGAATAAGTAGGGGGAAGCTGGGTTTCATGAAAGGCAAGGTAGGCTGGGGTAATGCAGGCTGATGACAAGGGTAATAGCTGTGTCATGAGTGGTATAAAATGAGACCTGTAATTCTGCAAAATTTGAAGCACACACCTGGCCAAGTGTGTGCAGTTGTAAAGGGTCACCCAGATGAGATGGCTAGTTAGTCAGCGGCCCAGGAATGTCTATTTATGCGGGACTGTAGTTTGAGTTCACCAGTGGTTGACATAGAGTGTTGGCCGCCCCCAAGTAGGGCGGCTAATAGTTTTAGTCAGCCTGGGGTTATGGGAAGCGTGCCCACCATAGACAAAGACAGTAAACCATTTGTGCTGAGCGAGGCACTTCCAGTGGTCCCAGTGATCAGAGGATCTGCTGGGGAGAATTTATTGATGTGGTGAAGTTCCTAAAGCAATGTCATATTATAGCAGCACAAGGAACAATGGGACACATATCAGGTAGAACGAGTGGGCAGGAAAGAGGTGCCAGATTTACTGAGCTGGCTCCTGTGGAGTTCACAACATGCTTGACGGTTAAGAAGAAAACTCCTGCCCCAGTTAGGGCACCACTGCCACCACTTCTCTTATAGTACTGCCCGATCTGGAAGCCTTATCCAGCCACCCGAACAGATGAGAAGAAATGTAATTTATAAAGATTAATTCCTCACAAAACACAGGGAACACACAATAGGATGATTAAGTCCAAAAAGGTGATAAAAAACTAACAAAGATATGCACTGGCTTTCAGGGCTGCACACGACACTTTGCACACGCACAGAACCACAAATCACATTCCATAATAATAGATAACAATCAACAATACACAGGTTCCCATGCCTGCAGCACTCACACACATACAAACACAAAAGTCACTGTCTCTAATGTTCTTTAGTCTTCCTTGTCCTTGCGGTCATTGCTGTCATTGTTACAGTCGTCTCCGTCTATAGGGCTTGACCCCACAGCTCCACTGCTTCAATCTCTTTGCAGCAGTGCTATGTAGAGTCACCCTGTGAAAATCAAACAGATGTGGGCTTATCAGGTGATGATGATTGCTGAAGCAAGGCGATGGTTGGAGCTGAGGATGATATTATGATTCAGCTTTCAGGAAGTTGATGTCCTCAGTCTTAGCGACTGATTTCGGTCTGATAAACCAATCTCTATATGCTACCACATTCCTGGCATATGGGAGATGAAGCCAGTACTGTCAACTTTCATGCAGCTAAACAACAGACTATAGGAGTGTGCCATTAACCATGGCAAGAGTAGCATGGCTATGAGGCCCACAGAGATGTATCTGAGGCATCTTAGATTGGAGCCACAACGGAACTAAGGTGGAGACAAGCACTCATGCTTTGCATAGAATGAAGGCAGATGCTCTTTACCTTAGTGTAGGGGTTCATCCATGTATGTGTGAAATGCTACGGGAGTCAAGGAAGAATGCCTGCAAGGTGAGCTCAGTGAGGGATGTGCGGCAGAATAAGGCCAAGAGTAGGCCAGGCCTAAGCACTGATAATCGACAAGACTCGGCTTGCCTATTTGGCAATTCATGACTCATTGAATATATATATATTATGTACTCGTGAATTGGTAAAAATATAACAATATGATAATGAATGAAGGGTAACCATGGCCAGTTGCTTGTCAGGTACGGGGAGGCCCTGGTGAATGCTGAAGTAGGACAGGTGGTGGCCCACACTAAGGGTCAGGTGTTGATGAGGAATGTGGTCATTATTGGTATTTGTGACACCTCTAGTACAAGTACATGCAGAGTCTAGTGGAGATGCAGCTGAGAGAGTCAGTCTAGCCGCCAGCTAGGGGGGCCTCTGAGCACACGACCTGTGTCCACTCCCCTAGATGGAATGGTATTTCAAGAATTCTATCGTGATCAACAAGACACTCACTTTAAGGAGTACATTGTGGAGGATATTCAGTTGGGATTCAGGATAGGCATTAATTATCACCAGCATAGCTGCAGGAATGCAACAGGATGTATATCAATAACTCGTCAAAGAAAGAAGATTAGACAGGGTAGCGTATTCGGTATGATTCCTAACCTCACCAGCGAGGGTAATGGAGGCTGATTGTCAACCTATCACATCCGGCTGGCACAAGTGTGAAAGATGGTATTGAAGGTTAGGAGGCAACATTATTAAGCATGTTTAATGCTTCATTAAAGTGAATTAATACAAGAGACGGTATGGGGGGCACTGCTTTCCAGGACTTGTACTATAAAATTACTGCATAGTTTACCGTGCAGTACGCTCTATTTCTGGAACAATACACATACCACATGTAAACTTGCAATGTTTTACTCATGTTTTACCATTCCAGTGTAATTTTTAGAATAAGAGTGTTCTACATAGTTTCCTCTCAAGCACACTATTCAGTAAATCATTTGCCTGCAAGCAGTGGGGGCTACATAGTTAGGAAGATTGTGGACCATTTTTTGTATTATAGTTACGTGCTGGTCCAAAGTCCAAGTTTTGGAACAGTGAATCTTACCAGTATATAGTATTATCCAGAAGGGGTGCTGTTCAGTAAGACCTAAAACAAATGCAGAATGAGAGAATTTGTTTGCAACAGATTCCTAAAAATATGCTGCGATATGCGCGAACATTTATATTTTTGCGACACATTGACTTTGTATAGCAAAAATAAAAAACGCGCAAATAAAATACACATGGCTTCTTGTGGTGTGCTGGAAATGATGGATTGGGAAGTGTGTGTTATCTGTGGTGATGGTGGTGGGATTCTGAAGTGCCCAGCTGACAGCAAGCAGAAGAATGGAGCTGACATCTACAGAAATTTTCTGGAGTCTTTCAAAGGATTTCAGGACTGTAAGTCACTACCTGTTCCAGTACAATTTTCTGGTGAACACCTGAAGAGTTCATGGCTCATAAGGCTAAATGGCATAAATCTTGCCATCTGAAATTTGCTCCATCTAAACTTAAAATTATATTGGGCAAGAAAAGGAACCTTGAATCAGGTCAAAGTGAGGGGGGACCAAGGAAATCCAAAAGGATGTCGATGGGTATGGCAAAGCAAGAGAGTTGTATGTTTTGCACCAAAATTACTGGTACTCTCCATGCCTGTGCCACTATGAAATTAGATAATGACTTGCGACTAATGGCTACTGAATTACAGGATGCTGAGTTGTTGGCCAGAATTGCTGGTGGTGACCTTATAGCAATAGAGGCAAAATACCACTATAATTGTCTATCTGCATATAAAAGCAAATACAGGAGCATGCAAAGAGCTGAACATGATGCTTGCTCCCATGATGTTGAAATAATTAAAGCTCAAAGTTATGCTGACCTATTTGCATACATAGAAGAAAATGTGGAAACTGGAAACTATATTTTCCGGCTTGCAGAGTTATATGATATGTTACAATGGCTATTGACAAAACGTGGGGTTAACATAACTACTAATAAACACGATTAAAGCTGCGGATACTGGATCATTTTTCTGACCAGTGTCAGGAGCAGTCTGATGGGAAGAGTGTCCTAATCATATTCAACGAAGGCATGAAAAAAATCCTCAAAGATGCTTTACCTTCACTTGATTACAATTCAGAGGCACTTGCTATGGCTAAGGCAGTTAAGATTTTAAGAAGGGAGATTTTGTCTTGGAAATTGTTGCCTTTTAGTGGGCAGTTTCCACCTGATTGTCAGCGTACGTCTTTACCCACAAGCCTTAAGCTTTTTGTGACCAATTTGTTGTATGGATCAAGTGAGAGAGTACAAGACGATCCTAAGGAACAAACCTCTCTCTCAATAGCTCAACTCATTTATTTCCAGACAAGACGACATTCTTCCGTGGTTACTGCTGGTACGAAGCACCAAAAGGAACGAGAGCCACCTCTTCCTCTTTATTTGGGCTTGAAGGTTCACACTATGATGAGAAGTAAAGAATTGGTTGATGTACTATATAATTTGGGTGTCTCAGTCAGTTACGATCGTGTGTTGCAGGTAAATCATGAACTGGCTCAAGCAGTTTGCAAGCTCTTTGAGGACGAAAAATTAGTCTGTTCTCCAACCTTACGAAAACGATTGTTTACGGTGGGAGCGTTAGACAATATTGATCACAACCCATCAGCAACAACTGCTACCGGATCCTTCCATGGTACAGGAATAAGCATTTTCCAGTTTCCTACTGTGGATGAGCCAGGCGTAGCTAGGGCACCTCTTGTTCTTGACAGCAGCAGCAATCCATCATTAAAATATTCCCTTCCTGATAATTATGTAAATGTACCAGCTGTTTCGTGTAAGCCTGATAAACTTACTGTGTCAAAATATTTTGAACCTAACAAAATTACTAGAGTTTTGGAAGAGGGCAAAGAGAGTGAAGGAAAATGGATTAGACATAGTCTTCAACTACTCCAAGATGAACAGCCAGTGTGTGAACAGAATATTTCCTGGTCTGCTTTTCATGCATCACTGGCAAATATTCCTGTTAACCCACCAGTGTTAAGTTCACTCCTGCCCTTGTTTTATGAAAAGGCATCCACCTTTTCTATGGTTAAGCACGGCATGGAAATTGTACGACAGATTACTGAGCATTTAATCCTGGTCAAATTCCAGTCACCACATTTGATCAACCACTTTTTGCACTTGCAAAAATGATTCAGTGGTGTTGGCCAGAGTCTCATGGAGAAAACAAGCACGTTGTTATGTTTGGAGGGCTCCATATTGAAATGGCTCTTTGGAATCCATTGGAGATTTCCTTGATGGGTCAGGGTGGACTACAGCTCTATGTGATGCTGGAATTGCCAGTGCTGGGACAGCTGATTCATTTTTAAAAGCTTGCCATCTTATGAGGACTAGGCATGGTCACCAAGTAACTCTGCTGGCACTCTCTAAGCTCCAATTTGATGCATGGCAAGCAACATCCCAAAATGATGAGTCATTAGAGGCATGGAGAAAAAGACTAGCAAGCACTAGTCCAACATTCAAGTATTGGGACATTATATATCAGTTCGAAATTCTAATGTGCATCTTTATTCGTGCTCAACGTACAGGAAATTTCAATCTTTATTTAGATGTACTAGAAGCTTTGGTTCCTTGGTTTTTTGCTTTGGACCATATAAATTATGCTAGGTGGATCCCAGTACATATTCGGGATATGAAATCTCTCCCTGATAGCATAAAAGATGAGTTTCAAAGATTTTGGGTGGTGCAAAAGACAAGCAATGTATTTTCTTCTATACCAATTGATCAAGCGCATGAGCAGAATAACTGTTTGGTTAAAGGTGCTGGTGGAGCAGTGGGGTTAACTGAGAATCCAAATGCATTGAAACGATGGACAATTGCTGGCCCAGAACAGGCGAGGATATTAACTGAATTTGAGGGCCAGTTTATGGAATCAAAGAAGGATAGCCACAAGCACCATGAGCAAACCCCTTCACTGCAACAGGCATTTAAGAAAATGGTTAACCAGCTGTCAGAAATCATCAAAAGTATGGGGAATCCTTTTCTAGAAGACTGCCCAGAGTTGTTGGCACTTGACACTAGAAATTGCATGAATGATGTGGTAGTGGCTACAGTTCAAAATATTGAACGACTAGGTATTGATCAATACCAGAAGTATGTAACTGAAGTACTCAAGAATAGAGACATACCAATTCAACAGCCAATAAAAAAAAACTCCTTGACTCTATTCAAAAGGCCATTGCCAAGAAAGTCTGCAAAGGGCAAAGAAGCTCTAGCCAATCTAAAAAAAGATTGCTATCTCTTCAGCCATTTATATGGTAACCTTGGAGAGTTTTTTTGCCATGAAAACTTAGAATGGCCACCCTCACTGTCTGAAAATGGCAAGTTGAGACTTCCACCTAACAAAGCAGATTTACTTAAGTTTATTGGGAATTGTGACGATGGAGAACCACCAGTACACTTTCATGCAAAGGTTTTTGATGGCCCGGCTATCCTTCATATGTTACCGACGGAAACTGTAAAGACATTTAATGATTATTGCAACAATTTGTTTTTACCATGGATTGAATCAGCTCATCAAAGTAGTGATCGAGTAGACATTGTTTGGGATGTTTACGAAAAGAAAAGTCTCAAGGAATCAACAAGAGAGAAAAGGGGGAAGGGCATCAGAAGAAAAGTTAGTGGCACAGCCAATCTACCTTCAAACTTTAAAGATTTTCTTCGAGACTCCACCAATAAACAAGAATTATGTGACTTCTTAACTGAACGAGTTAGTGAAACTGAGCAGTCATCATGGAAAGAAGTTTATATCACCTCAGGTATGTATGATATACCTTTGTTGACCTTGTAGTACACAGTATTATGCATGTGTATTTTGCTACAGGTTCGCATGTAATTTGCAAGGGATCTCACACTGGTAGTATGGGTGTTAGTGACCATGAAGAAGCGGATACACGAATGTGTATCCACATCCAAGATGCTCTGCAGAAAGGTGCTAAAAAGATTCTAGTACGTACAGTTGACACGGATGTCATTGTTATTTTAGCTGGGCATTTTTTTTTTTACAATCAACATATCCAGATTTCGATATTTGGGTTGCTTTTGGCACTGGAAAGTTTTTTAGGTACTATCACCTTAACATGATATGCCTGAATCTTGGTAAGCAGAAGTGTGTTGCCTTGCCTTTCTACCACTCTTTCACAGGGTGTGATACCACATTACAATTTTTTGGCAAAGCTAAAAAATCTACTTGGGAAGCGTGGAAGTCATATTCCAGTATAACACATGTGTTTCAAGCAGTAAGAATCAACCCCTTTAAAAAATTGATGGCTACTTCTCCAGAGTTTGTAGACCTGGAACGATTCACTTGTGTAATATATGATAAAACTACTTCTATATCACAAGTGAATGACCTGCGACAAGAACTCTTCTCAAGGAAACCAAGATTGATAGAAACTATCCCTCCAACACAGGTATGCTCATAAATCATCCCATCTATAGAATGTATTATGTTTTATTATGTATATTACAGGCTGCACTTTTGGAGCATTCAAATCGGGCTCTGTACCAGGCAAGTGTGTGGTTAACGAGCCTTCATTCGCTGCAAAACCTTCCATCACCTGAGGGATATTGCTGGACCATGAAGTCAAACATTTGGACACCGTTCTGGACTACTCTTCCCGAGATTGCGAAAGCAAGTCAGGAATTGCTAAAGTGTGGCTGTAAAGCAATACCACAATGCTCTAGACGATGCAAATGCAAGGACGCTGGACTCTCCTGTACCACTTTGTGCTATTGTCGTGGATCATGTGAAAACTAACATCTATCATAAACTTCATTTATTCTTGTTTAATGTCTTTTTACCAAGATTTCACATTGCATAAACAAAATAGCCTTAATGCAGGCAATTGCCTAGAACCAAGTTAAAAATTATATGGCGCAAAATTTAAAATGTTCGCGTATGTCGCATTGTGTCATAATTAGAGTCAGGGAAGAATTTTCAAGGAGCACCCCTTCTAAATCTGTTATATATATAATTCTCTGCATATGCACCAAATTTCATGCTTTGGACCAGCAGGTAACTATATTTTATGTATTCTTCTTGACTAACAGTAGCACGGGCATGGCAAGTAATTGGGGCAGGATAAAAAATGCTCAGGAGCAGTAGTTAGAGCAGTCTCAAAACCACGTGAAAGAAAACAAGCTGAGCAATAGAGCTGAAGAGAAGCAGAACTTCAGTCACCCTCCCATCCATGCCTCATTCTGTTGCAAGGTGGATGTCCCAGTGATGTGACTGAAGCAGGTCCTGGCTGGGGAAAGACCCCTCGTTGTAATCCACACTAGCTTCATTAAAAAGACAGCAAAGGGATGGAGTTGCCGGCCCTGCACCCCCAGCCATGAACACATACAGCACTGCCTGCTGTGCTGTATGTGTTCAGACTTAGCGGCAGTTAAGGAAGTAGGTATAAGTCATGAAGTTAGGAGCCAACATTATTAAGAGTATTGTTCAGTTATTACTGTGGCCACTATTGAGCCTACTTTTATAGATGATAATCATGTCTGAATTACTGGAAGTTGTGTGACGGAACTTTTTTCATTTAATATCCATTACATTATAATTAGGGCTATGGAATTTGACAGGATAAAGTTAGTGAGTGTGCAGCACTATATATTTTATCTTAAGATATTGTCAATTTACCTTGTACTAACAGGATAACTTCGCTAGAATTGTAATAGTACAGATCATAATAAACTGCTGAACATTTGATATTTGTATTGCTTAAATCTGACTGTACATTTTTGAAAATCAATGTTGGTCCATTCTCATAATTTTCACTGCCATTAATAAACCATTTTATATCAGTCACTGTTGGATTATTACTAGGATTTACATCACAGTGAAATATTATCGATAATCCCTGCAAAACAATAGCTGTGGGACTATTCATATTGCTATGAATGAGCGTGGGAGAAACGCATTGTGGTTCTACAAACAAAAACAAATAATGTATTGCATAACTGGCTTGATTTAATACATTATAAATGATACACATGCATATAATGATAATGTAAGCAAAGAACTGCATTTATCCTATATATATGCCAGTAACTGAAATGCACTAAAAATTTGAATAATTCAGTATATAAAAAGTTGGACAATTTTCTAAAATTGTCACTACTTAGCTTTTAATTATAGTTTAAGCTTATATATTTTTGCTGTTTATGAATATATATTTTGTAGCATTTAGCTAGCTGTGTAATTGTGCTAGCTATGACTTTGTGTGTATGATATCATGTTCCACTAACACTTAGAACACACGTTGATAAAATAATTACACCTCCAGCCACTGTGACTTCCTAATATGATATACCAGATGAAAATATCAGCACTACAACTGGGCAATGGTAATAATTGTACGCTCAAATGAGTGCACATGCTTCTAAATGGCAGGTGAACAAATAAACGGGCATTGTCGTGTAGCGGCTATGGCCAATATATACCTTTATCAAGTGTTCCAAGTGAACTGGTAAATCATACTATTTCTGTGATTAAATGAGACAGATGTTTTAGTATGTACAATTATTTGCCTGACAGTTTAGTGTGATCTAAAAAAAATCCTTATACAGTATTAGGATTTTTTTTTTAGATCACACTAAACTTTGACCCCTCTTTTAAGGACCACTCAAAACTCCCTGGCAAATATGTGTACACACTGAAACTACAGTTTCTGAAATGGCATTGTTTACTAGCTTATTTGTGACACTTTTGGAAATAGGCCAGACAAGATGTACATTGCTTCACAGAGTGAAAGAGCATCAAGAGGTTTTAACATCTTCACTTGATGCTATATTTCAATACTGAACATGAAACTATTGATTGCAGTAATTCTAAAGTGATTGACTGTCAACTGAATTTGATCCAGTTTGAATCATGGGAAAAACATAACAACAACAACTAAACACTATGAACAGGGGAATTGATCATTACCTAAGCTATTTATACCTTGCTCTTAACTTATGACCCTAGGGAAAAAACTTAGTAAACATATTTTGGAAATCAACAGTCAATTCATATCTTATGATCATTGTTTATTTTTTGTATCATATAAACATTCAATGCTTACGATGACCACTACAGAGTGGCTAAGACATCTATTTGCATATTTAAACTATTAAGCCTAGTTATTTGCATGGAAAATATAAATAATATCACAAGTTATTGGATATTAGAATAACTGTTAAAAAAAATCAAAATTGAAAGTTCAATTATAGAAAATCACTTTATTACATGTTATTCCCTCCAAAACCTTAGAGGAAAGAAAATTAGTCCATAATTTGATATTACAGTTTTGTCCAAACACAGAGCTATATGCAATGATATCCAAATCTTTATAGTGTACAAAATACACAGGAAATTTGAGAATTTCATGCAATTCAGCTAATCGAATAAAAACAAGTTGGGAACACTCTCACATTTCCAATGTGTCATTAAAAAAATAGTTTGTTGCTTTTACCTTAGCTTGCTTATTTGTTTTACTGATTTTATTTAAAACAAAAAGGAAAATGTTATATTTAAATATACGCTTAAATACGGTCTGCCAGGGTTAATTTGGTTAAAAGTATGCACTCACATTCATATTACTCCAAATCACCTTTTACAACCTTCCTCTGCTTTTACAACATTAATAATGATAAACTACAGTTATAGCTGACAATACTTTCAATAGCCAAGTAAAAGAAGACTGTGAATGCTTTTTCTTCATTACATTGTGTGAAGTTTAACACACCTAAAAATGTCGTATTTTAAGTTGTATGCATTAACGTTTTCGTGTTTCGTATTTTGATCTAAATTGGTTTAAAATCGGCAGATGCATTCCTCTTTTGCCATAATGATGTGGTTATGCTTACTCAGTTGGGATATACTATGATCACAAAGTAGAGCTAGAATAACCATGAATATGATTAATAGCATAACTTTCATTCCTTAATAATATTATAAGTGATCTTACTTACTACATATAGGCTTATATCCTGTCCATATTCCATCTTCAGTGAATGTTCGACGTTCATTTCCTACCAATTGCCAGCATGGATCACATAAATATGTAGCAGTGTTGTTGCTACAGTTAACTTTTCCATTAAATGGATCTGTCAGATCACACTGATTACCTATAATAAAAATTAATAGTATATAAATATAAAAATGTGTGATAAGTATGTGACAGGGCAAAAACTTGAATTTCCTGAAGTCATTATTTTTATGAAATTTATGATTCTTCACTTTACCGTTAGAGAATAGGGCTAAATGTCCTACAGTCCAGGGCATTTAGCCCTGTGGGAAAAATGTTGAACGTATGAACTGTCTTAAATATGTGACCAAAGGAAATTCAAGTTTGTGTATACAACTTACATGTAATTGTTTTTTAAGGGTGCCCGCACACCGCCTAAGCAATTTTTTGTTGATGGTTGTTATGCACTATTACTACTATTGTATACTTACAGGGGCTTCTTCAGTACAACACAAGGACAAAGTACCTGCCGACGGAGCCGCTCACTAATTTTAGAGTGAATCTGGAGGTAATATCGGGGCCTGGTTATAAAACGTTGAGGCACTTTTCTGGAGCGGTGCGGTAAGTTGGAGCTCCGCAATTTGGTGCACTACTAGCCGAGCCGATACTCTACTGCAAGGCAGCGAGGGAAGTTTGCTGTCTAAAAACTTCGTCTGTATTTTCCCCCCTAATTAAATGATTGTCGTCTAAAAAACTAAATAAGCAGTATTATGTTTCTATGTTCATAACCCCATGGGGTTAATATCTGTGTTGATATGCTGCTTGCTATATTGGTAATAGAGGTTATGCGGGAAGTGACGTAATGTTTACGTTTACTTAGCAACAGTTGTTACGTCGCCATTTTGAGTGGCAAAACGTTTGGGGTGCTCGTGCTGATTTTACAGTAGTGTGGCTTCTCCTGGCTTTTCTGCCTATTACCATTCGCGCAGGAAGTGTTTGGCTGAGTATATGGCTTTTCCGGATGCTGCTGTTTTCTCCCCTTATTATCATTCCCTGGATCACGCTTCTAGGGAGAGATATAAAGAAAAAATAGCTAAGCTCGGAGGTCTGAAGGACCCTTACCTGGATGATCTAGCGGGGATTGATCAAGATAAATGGGAAAAATGGCCAGCCGTGGAATATCCTGACATTTTCTGCTATCTTATTCAAACAACCAGTGAGTATACAGGGGAAAGTTTGAAAGCCTATAAAAGCCTTGAATCATACAATTTTTTTGTGAATGGTTGGGTTGCTAATGTTAGAGCAGTACCAGTTCCTAACTCAGAGTCACATTTAGTAATGGCTTCAGTTCGCCACTCTCAACGACTTTCTGTACGTCCAGCTACTCCATGGGTTCTTGCTAAAAAAGATGGGACTGTTGTTTGTGCCCACTGCACTTGCATGGCTGGGCTTTGAGAGGCATGTTCACATGTTGCTGCCCTTTTATTTACCTTGGAAGCAAATACACGGTTTAAAAAAGAACAGTCATGCACTTCAATGCCATGTTCATGGCTTCCTCCCTCCTTTCACAATGTTGAATATGCTGAAATAGCAAGCATTGATTTTATGACTCCAACACTAAAGCGGAAGAAGGGTGAAACTGAGGTAGTCAGTAATGCTACTAGCAATGAGAACGAATCTAGCTCCATTCAATGTCCATCTGCTGAAGAACTGGACTCATTTTATAGAACCTTAGCAAGCAATGGAAAACATGCTATTCTTTCATTAGTTCCAAACTACTGTGAGTCCTATAAGCCTCTTCAAATCAAAGGAACTCTTCCAGAACCATTGGAATGTCTATTCAATATAGAAAACATGGCATTACCATTCAATATGTTATTGGAGAAATGTGAAAAAATATATGATGAATATGAACTAGCACGTGATTTGGTGAAAAATGTAGAATTATATACTAAAGACCAGAGTCGATCTAAATTTTGGTTTCAGCAAAGAGCTGGGCGCATAACAGCATCTCGATTGAAAGTTGCCGTATGCACCGATATCACTCAACCAGCTAAATCTCTTGTCAAATCTATCTGTTATCCTGAAACCACTAAGTTTTATTCCAAAGCTACTTGTTATGGGTGTGAGCATGAACAGATTGCTTATGATGCATACAAGAAGAAGGCAATAAGTGAACATTTGAACTTCTCACTTTCAAAAAGCGGATTAGTAATTGACCCAAATTATCCATTTTTAGGTGCATCACCGGATGGTACAATTAAGTGTGCTTGCTGTAAGCCTGGAGTTCTGGAAATCAAGTGCCCTTATTCATGTCAAAGTGAATCTTTTCTTCGTAAGGCAAGCGAGTCACAATTTTTTCTTCATGACTTAGGTGGGTTACTCTTTCTGGATGTATATCACAGCTATTATTTCCAAGTTCAGGCTCAAATCAAAATTTGTTCTGCATCATACTCAGATTTTGTGGTTTGGCAAGAGCAGGATTTATTTGTGCAGAGAATTTACTTGGACGAACCATTTATAACTTATGCCTTTATGAAGGCAAACGACCTCATCAAGGTTGGAATTCTTCCTGAGCTTGTTGGAAAGTGGTTTTCTAAACAGCAAAATGTTTCAATTCCACCTTCAATTTGCTATGATGTCACCACACCTGTGGAATTGGATGATGAAAGTAATCAGCTATGGTGCTACTGCAGAAAAGGTGAATTTGGAAAGATGATTTTTTGTGAAAATAACAACTGTTCAATTCAATGGTTTCACACATCATGTCTAAAAATCAAACGTGTACCCAAGGGCAAGTGGTTTTGTCCTTCTTGTCACAGGATAAAGAAGACTAAGAAGACAAAGAAGTAGATCAGACATTACAATAATCGTGTTACTCATGTATTTTAATGTTGGATTAATATTCAAATTAATGTGTTAAATTCTATTCACAAAAGCAATCAAATACAATGATAAAATGGCATAAGTAAAGGTGTGATATAATATTATTAGCTACTTAGTCTGATGAAACGATGGGTGGACAGCAATTGCATAATGCACAACAAATAAAAACTACCTTGTCTATGGTACTAATTGGTTCATCATCACTGGTCATGATGAAATTAATAGGAAGTGTTGACCCAAAAATGGAATATTTTTGACGAAGAACACCAATAACTCGCTCGACATGAATTCTGACGCGTGATAGCTGGCGTGAAAAATCGACTTCACTCTTTGTTAATTGAGGCTTTCCTTTAGTGAAGGGTGGGAGTTTGACCTCTGCACAATAGAGACCTGCACTGTCGTGAATATTAAAGCCTCTGTCAGCTAAAATGAGATCCCCAGGTAAGAGCTTGTCTAGTAGACCGCTATTTTCAGTTAAATGAACATCAGAAACTCTACCACCCCATCCTTTGGAAATGAATGTCACAACCCCTTGTGGAGCAATTCCTATCAAAAACTTGACAGTATTGTGGTGCTTATAGTTCGACCATGTCTGTGCTCTGGCTTTCAGACTTGTAGGACGTTCAATGAACACCTCAAAGCAGTCAATTATTGTAACACACTTACTGAAATTTTTTCGAAACGCAACAGGCATTGTTTCCATAAGCTCATGCTTCTCTGGCCATCTCACTAGTGGATTTAACCGAATATATAAATGGTCAATGATTCTCTTCACATATCGTGATATTGTTGTTTGATCAACCTGAAAACGATACGCTAAATCTTGATCACCTAGACCAAGACGCAATTTCATCAACACGGCACACAACTGCTGAAACAAAGTGAGTCTGGACCTACTCTCTGGAGAGTTTGGATAAACAAGTTGAAAAATACTTTGCAGCGTAGCAAAATCCGGCAATCCGGTGTAATACTTCACCATTTTATCATTACCCTTTAGTGTTGACTGAGAAATGCTTACTTCATTAATTTGTGCCTTTAAATCTTGAATTTGTTCCTTTAGTTTTTCTTTATCATTCTTTGAATGTTCATCATTTTCTTTCATTGTGCTGCACAACTCACTGAGCTTCTTTTGCTCAGCTTTTAAACACTCATTTTCATGCTTGTATTCCTGTACCAGTGTTTCTAGCTCTGCCTGCTTTGTAAATGATTTTTCAATATCAATTGTGGACATATCAGTCATAGTTCCAGTACCTGTATGCGGCTCACAGAATTCTTCACCATTACCTGTGTCAGACAATTGGAGTAGAGTCCTAGCAACTTCTTCTCTAATGGTATTTTCTTGCCTTCGTTTCTTGACATCAGCGCTCCTTTTAAATCTTGCCATATCTTCAACAGCTTTTCGTTTCAGTGAAGTAGAAGCATGAGCAAACACTGAGGGAACATAGTCTGGAGACAATGGGTCATTGCTTTTGCTTCCAGATATGAAGTGGTCACTACACAGCCAAGTGTATTTAGTGGGCATCCAATCCTTACGACCTACTGCTGCTATCCAGCGCAACTTCCTCTCTTTATCTTCAGGAAATCTGTAAAAGTTTACTCCAGAACCCTTCCTGAAGCGGTTAGAACAACCGACAGCACAGCAACTCTTCCCCATTGCCACTCGTTATTGCCACACTCGTTATTGCCACTCAATATGGCCACGCGGCCTAAACGTAAACACATTACGTCACTTCCTGCATGACCTCTATACAAGAAGTAATCTCAGAGCAATCAGAGATGAGTATTTAGCTATTAGTAAAATTGTGACCGGATTTGTGAAAACCCGGCTAAACGCGGCATCTAAAGTTTTCTAATTTATTCTACCAGTAGGCTGCACGGGGCCTTGGGATGCCTTCCTCCTAATTTGGAAGCTGTAGCACAAGCCGTCTTCGCCCTACGCACTACAACACTTCAGTATTTTTGCTAAACTTATTATTGCTGATTTCGAAAAAACGCTGGGTAAAGGCGTTGCTAAGGTCAGGGGGCGTGCCTTGTGTCCGTATACTATTACTGCGTGTCTCCGGGACACTATGGAATAAACCGGTTACAGGCGGATTGAAAGAAGTCTAAAAGGCTTAAATGCAGGGCTCCTTAAGAAACTATGATGGCGAGAATTGCGTGAGTACGTGAATTATGTAGAATAGTGAGTGAATTAGTTAGCTACAGTTTTTTCCCGGCTGTTAGTGAAAAGCCCGCCAATAATTTTTTAGCAACTCTCCGTACACGAGTCCAACCGGCTAGTGTTTCTAGCCTCCTAGTGTGAGTTCTAGAGCACGCCAGAGCTTACAACTGCGTCATAAGCTAGAGCTAACTGGTGTCTATCCATTTCTGCCATAAAAAAATTTTTCGAAAAAAATCGACCCATAAGGCTTTACCCGGTGATACTGAAAAAAATTGTTTGCCGCGTTTAGGCGGATTTTCCCAAATCCGGTCACAATTGATATCGTACAAAATTGCATGGTTGCAGTTATTCTTGTTTCAGTGAAGCTTGTTCAACAAAGAATAAGATGCAATTGTATTGATGCAAAGGTAAGAAGTTGTTCAAATATTTCTCTGCATATATGTGAGCGGGTCTGGGAAAAGGGACCTTACGGCGCAAAAATTGAAATTGAGATATAGGCTCCAGAAGTAAGTCATCGGAAAAATTCTTTCTTTCTCCTATTTTTGTTTTTTGCAGAATTAGTCTTAGTGACCCTTACTCTAAGTCTATGCCAAATTTCGCATGTCAAAACGACTTAAAAGACACCAAGCGTGCCGTGAAAAGACAAGCTACTTTTTATTCTCTCTCATTCTCGAAGTACAATAAACGGTGAATGGGCGGAGTTTCTAGTGCTAGCAAAAAAAAACGGCATAGCTTTGAAACTACTGCATGCACTCTACAGCTTACCTTTGGCTTAAAGTTTACCGCTACAGCGAATAGAGCAGCCAAGGATTCCAACAAGACAGGTCGTGAGACGCTCTGAAAGCTAAAAAAATTCTACGCAAACTTCGTTAGTCGCCGAAAAAACGACTGTACGATTTAATTGCGTATGCGGAATACGCCGTTAAGTATACGGAAACGTTAATTATACCGGAAGTGGAAATTCAATTTATGTTTTCTCGATTTCTACCTCAATTGCTTTGCTGAATAGGGCCCAGTTCAACTTCCAGTTTCTCTGGGTGTCGAAGGTTTTACCCTCCAGTATTTTAGCACTAAGTTGAGATAAATTGTATCCTTTTATTAGCATAAAAAACTCAATTTTTTTTAATTTGCGCCATAAGGTCCCTTTTCCTAGACCCACTCACATATTTTCAAGCAAATATGAGACTAAATACATTCAGATTTTTTTTTTTTTCAACACAAAAGTTTCAGGAAACTTATTAACTCTACAGTTGACTAAAAAATTATTGCCCAGGCATCCCAACATATTATGTGGAATGCATGCTCAAATAATATACTCTGAATTATACTACACTTGGTTGCTTACCTAGACATATAGGTACGAGCAACAAGCAAAAAGTAATTATGAATTTCATTCTTTAACTCTGCACATTCAGTTGTATAATGGTTAGCTTAGCAAATGTGTGTAATTTATTTATATTATTTCCTCAAGTACCAGCGGGATTAGAACACAAACACATTATTGTGCCATGTGGTGTGAGAAGTCACAATTCATGAATATCATTATGTAGCACAAAATATAGCAGGTTGCACTTGTAGCACTTATAGGACTGGTAGCATAGGTGGCACTAGCATAATATATAGCACTTGTACCACTGGTAGTACAGGTAACATAGGTTATATCACTGGTATCACTATTAGCAGTACTAAGGATTACGGTACACAACCACCAGAGATATATTTCTTGTGACCTGCTTGTGCTAGTTAATTGCTGTGGGATTCAACTGGATTAGGTTAAGTACACCAACATAAAACAACTTAGAACATGGTCATGTGGCTAATCCTGACAAAATGAATCAAGGTGAACATTGAAGGGACCACAGCAGGAAAGAACATAGATACAAATAATACTATGACTGGAAGTTACTATACATCCATGAATAAAACAGAACGCACAATCAATAATAGCAATGAGACGTTTCTCTATTACTTAGTTTACCCTACTTCTCAACACTCCTATGTTTTCTTTGTCTTGCTGAGAACAGGCTAAAATATTAAAATGGAATATTATGACGATATCACGCTAAATATTTTGTTGAATGATCTGTTAGAATGAGAAAATTTGCTATAACTCATTGTTTATAATTATGACTTTCACTTTCAAGAGGTAGGCATTTTGGGGGAGTTTGCTGTTTACAAACTTCATCAGTACTTTCCCCCCTATTAAAAATGTAGTCTAAAAGAACAAATTAAGAATTATTATGTTTCTGTATTCATAATCCCATGTGGTAAATATCTATCTTGATAGACTGCTGGCTATATTCGTAATTACAAGATGTAATCTCAGAGCAATCAGAGATGAGTATTTAGCTAACAGTAGGATTGATATTGTACTAAATTCCATGGTTGCTGTAATCCTTGTTGTAGCGAAGCTTGTGCAACAAAGAACAACAGTGCAATGCTTAAAGTTAACGAATTCACATTACTATAATTAAGTATTCTCTTCATATACTTTCAAGCACATGAGACTAAATACAGTCTGATATTTTTCACTGTAGTTGACTCAAAAGTTATTGCCTAGTAGGTATCCCAACAAATGAAATGTATACTCAGAATTAAAAAAATAATATACTCTAAATTTTACTACACTTTGTAGCTTACCTTGACATAATATAGGTACGAGCAACAAGCAAAAAGTAATTATGTATTTCATTCTCTCACTCTGCACATTCAATTGTAGCTTTGCAAACGTTCCGTGTGCATTTTATATTGTATTTCCTCAAGTACTGGCAGGAATAGAGCAAAAACACATTTTTGTGCAATGTGCTGTGAAGTCACAATTCATGAATATCATTATGTACTACAAATATTGCAGGTATCACTTACAGGACTGGTAGCATAGGTAGCACTAGCACATAAAGCACTTGTACCACTATAGTAGTACAGGTAGCACAGATAACACTATTATCACTATTAGCATGGGTATAGCACCAGAACTAAAGATTATGGTACACAACCACCACAGACATATTACTTGTGAGCCACTTGTGCTAATAAAGAGGGTCTGGTAGAAGCTTGTACATAGTTTAGTGTCATTCCCCAGGATTTATGGGGAACCATACCTTCCGTGTATTGCTTATGTAGAGGTGTGGCTTTCGGTGACGTAGCATTAAATACGCGTATAAAAACTGCGCTATCATGGCTTCTAATGCATTTTTGGTGGAGATGGATTATAAAACTTTAGTGCGTGCGAGGAAGAAGCATTTCTTGCATTTTTACAGAATCAAGATGTCTTCATTTCTTTACCTACTGGCTATAGCAAGTCACTGTGCTACTCACCGTTTCGTCTCACATATGATAAGTTCAGGAATGTGGAAAATAAGAGCATAGTAACAGATTTTCCACAGCTAAAGCAGTACCTCAAAGCCATCTTAAAACCTAGGAATCCCTGTAATACTTTCGTGCAGTGTAATATTTGACGACCGCAACGCCCAGTTAGGTTATAATTGCATTCATTTAGCACAAAGCGATGTACAAGCTTCTAATAGACCCCTTTTCCCTCCCACGCACGAACGGATTATAAAAGGGAAAGGGTCGGCCACGTGAGACTATCTGAGGGCATTTCCCTCGAGATGCTGCCATTCACTTACAGACACATTCATAGGAGAGGATACATTCAAAACAGGATGAAAGACTTAATTAACGTTTGAACGGAAGCAGTTACGCATCCAGGGTTTGCTCCATTAGAATGCTAGTGCCGAAGCGGTTAAAATTATTTCCTCAGCATACTTCCAAACCGGAGAGAAAATGCTATTCCAAAACTCAATTCAAAAGTCTATGGGAATAGAAAAATAAACCCACAGGCTTCACTATCAATACAAGCCTGCTATTAGTCACGCCGCACGATTCAATCGAGCACGCGGGCGTTCTTCGTAGCATTTTATAAACAATGAGCGGTTTTTTCTCTGCTGTCCGAGTTTCTACCTTCGTATCGTGGTAAGCTTAAGTTGCGAGTATGCACACAGTATAAGCGGAGTGTCCTGTTATCAGCATAATGGTACAGGACCATCTGGTAAGATGTTGGTAAGTTTGTCTACTTGTTCAATAACAAATACCAATAGCTATAGTATGTCCAAATTGAGTTGGCCGCAAGAAAAACTTGAATATCTTCAGAACGGAAGCAGCTACGCATCCCGGGGTTTGCACCACTGGAAATCTTGCGCTGAAGCGGTTACAAATATTTCCTCAGTAAACTCCAAAACCGGAGGGAAAGTGCTATTCCAATACTCAATACAAAAGTCTATGGGAATAAAAATAACTACAGCTTCTTTGTCCACTCCCATCATTTGTGTCTTGTATAGTTGCTATTCTGAAATGGTTACCAGAAGTATTTCTACTGCCATCTACTACCATTCTGCTTTATTAACTAAGCATAATATTCTTCATACTATTAAGGGTGCTCACACATCAGGTTACGCGGTACGCCCACACAAATCAATTAACTGTTGCTATGGAAGGTAACTCCGATTCTATACCTTGCAGGTCCACGCTGCCCGGAGGATCTCTAAGACCCGTCAACTGACAGCCAACTGATCAAGAATGACTAACACACAAACGGAACTGCAAGAGTTATGAAGCCTCAAGTCTCAAAAGTAAACGCCACTATTTGGAAACAGAGGAAGACTACGGAAGCTGGAATTTCGTCCACCGCTTGCTATAGCTAATTGTTACAAAGTTGTCGATTTTTTTTTTCTCATTTCTATTTTGTTTTATATTTATTCACATTTTCACGTGATTTTTTTCCAGTCGGGTCACGACTGTACACTATATTAAAAAACTAAATCGACAACTTTAATTACCTTGTTAAGTTATGCCGCAGTACTAAAAATGAAAGACTAACTCTTCGTCCTTCTGGACTTGGACATCAAAATAGATTCCAATTGTCTCGCACTTTTTTGCTACTGTGCAATTTTCTAGCCCCGCCCTCCGTAAGCCAGTTAACTATACTTACCACGGTCTGCCAGGAAGCTCTTATCTATGCGCGGGTATTTAAGGTCCGCCCTCTACCTCTACAACTCGGTGGTTTCGTTGTTTATTGCTCAATTAAGCCGCGCGCGAGCGTTGCTATGTGCCAGCACCCTTAATATTAATTTAAAATTTTTTAAAATCATTTCAACAACAAAGTTTTTAAACATTTGAAAAAAAAAATTGCAGCCGTGATTAATATTAAATGGCTTATGCAATGTTCAAGAGTGGGCAAGTATTTACTCACAAGCCATCTACCAGTAGCAATAACCAGTTGGCTACAAAGGAGCAAAGGCAATGTTCATTCTGAGTCATCTGAGTCATCTGAAGAAGTGTCAGTCTCAGATTCCAATTCTGATTCCGAGTCTCCTTCAGTCGATATTATAACTTATTCTACGACCTCTTGTTGCAGTCCATCAACCTCCCAGTAGTGGTTCTCCACTTTTTGTTGGACGTGAGTGATTAGAGATTTCCAACGATCTGGTGTAACCACAGTGAATGCGGTATGAGTCAATCTTTCTATTTCAGATAAGGTGAACTTGATGTTATTTTTCTTGATGTAGTTCTTCATTTTCGATCCCATGCCATTTCAATAGGATTAAGTTGACAATGGGCAACAGGGAGGCGGACAACTTCATGGCTAGCAGATTTGGCAAGATGATCGACAACATATTCTGGATTAATTGGTCGATGGCTTTTGACAATCTCCCAAATCTTTTTTTTTAAACACTCCTCAGTAAAGGCTATTTTTTTCACTTTGAGCCATTCCACCATCCTCTTCTTTGTCCAACTCTTGACAGAATGTGGTTCGCTTCGGCGGCTATGATAAGAAGCATTATCCATAACAATGAGACTTTTTTGGGGAATGCTTGGGAGAAGCTGTTCACTCCACCAGCGCTCAAAGCGATTAGCGGTCATCTCATCGTGATAATCACCTACATAATATGCATACTGTAAACTACAATTTCGGAACACAGATTCAAATACCTGTACTCTTTCTGGATTTGAACACTAGAAAAATTTTGTTACAGAAATAGGTATGGAAATGTATTCTCACAGAAAAATACAAGCACTCCTTTTATCATCAATTACCTCTTGTCATTAATTCTCTTGTATTTAAATCCCCCCTAGTAAAAAATCTTGCCAAGATAGTTAAAGATCTTGCATGATTTGGAATGGACATCTAAGATTATGTATGATAAGATTAGTCCCACATAATCTTGATTAAGATCTTGCAAGATCTCAAAAAGTCGTATCAAGATATTTTATGACAAATCTTAAGCAAAACCGGCATACAAGATGATGTAAGATCATATCTTTTTTCTATTGAGACATTTTATGCCAGATCATTCTTACATAAGATCTTACAAGATACTAAAAAATCCCGTCTTGATTTATTTGTTTCAATACCATCATGTATGGGATTATGCAAGATCTCAAATTTTTTGTGTATTTTATATGAAATCTCTTTTGTTGTACAAGATCTTTCAAGGTCATAAAGAATTTACATTTTTTATTTACTAGTGATTATGTAAGATCATTCAAGATTTTGCTGAACCTGCTTCCTGTTGATTTTTGTTAACTTGACAGAGTTTCTCTTAAGATCGATCTGCAGTGCTTTTGTCTGCCAATATCTTAGTAAATGTTACTAAATGAATGATCATACTGATCTTGTGTAACATAATTTTGAAAAATCACAATAAAAATGTTTCAGCAGTGACGTGGAACAATCAATAATATTAGTGGTGTTCATAGTTATTATGAATGCGGATTACATACGAGTGAGATGATAGAGACACTAGAACACATTTGGATTTGAGGTCTGACAGTGCAACTGCACAAACTGGCAATAGTTCATTTAACACTTCAACTATAAAGCTAATACTTTCAGAATTTGCATATTTTCTTAGTCGATCTCGACCAGGGTTTCCTGTTCTTGTGAGGATTGAGGATTGCGTAGACATGAAGAATGCAAGTGGTGGAGAAAAGCAAAACCTTTGAATCTTGCCAAAACACTTCTTGCACTTATAAGTATAACAACAAATCGAGCTATTTCTTTTTCCACTGTCAAACTGACTGGAACGAACAAGAGTGTCGTTAAAATATAATTTGTTGAATGAATGGATTTGTTCTAATGATGGAATTGCAATTTCCTGCATGGCATGCCTTGTGGTAGAATCACCACACTTCAAAACAGTGACTTGTATTCCCATGCACTAGCTAATTAACACTATGTACTGTACTATCTTTAGACATTCTATTTTTAGTTTTATGCCATTTCATCCTCTGAGCATGTGCAGTCAGGCTTTATATATTTGCTTGGCTGTGCCATATGCTGTTCAGTGTTGTATCATATGCATGTTGAAGTTTTATTCAACTAATTCTAAACCAGACTTGAAACCTCTGTGTGAGGGATTATTGGGAAGCCTTGAAAAGCTTGTGGATACAGCTAGCATTCAACACTCTGGTGGCAGACTACTTCCCTGGTTGTTTTCCTGACCCCTTCTACCACAATTGATGACAACTCCTCATAGCTTCCACCACACCTGGTGTCCAGCGGTGGTCCAGTTCTTTTCAGCACTGGGCTTGGAAACAACTCACTCCATCGACAGCAACCGTAGCTTCAGTTTTGCAAGTTACTCTGTTTGACTGTTTGTCAGTTGTTTTTTTTTGGTTTTTTTTCCTTTTTAAAGCCATTTGTTATCATTGCAAGGCTTATGTCCTTTTCAATTTGGTCATTTTTCCTCTTGTTTTTTCTTTGTCAGCATTTTGCTATTTGGGCTTACAAATGCTCCTGGAACCTTCCAGCTGCTCATGCAGCAAGTATTGAGAGGACTTAAAAATCATTACTTACCTTACATTGATGATATTGTTATCTTTTTCACTTGTTTTGAAGATCATTTAACTCAAATTACTTCTGTGCTCAGCAGGTTAGCTATTTCTGGATTAACTGTCAAAAGCAGCAAATGCTCATGGTGTTTCAGATCTTTTGATTTTCTGGGTTTTCATGTTGGGCAAGGCAATCTCACCATCCCTGCAGCTAGAGTTTCATATATCACCTCATTTAAAATTCCAGAATCAAAATCTGCTCTCAAATCATTTCTTGGTTTAATCGCATTTTACTCAAAATTTATACCATCACTTGTAAACTATACCACCATTCTGAATTCTCACATGCCAAAGGAAGAGCCATTTGTTGTTCACCCCACCAATGATTATGTCAGTGCATTCAACTTTATTATTACTGCTATCAAGAATCACTCTTCATTAATCATCCCTGTCAATTCTGACTCATTAAGTGTGTTTGCTGATGCCTCTCTCAATGGAGTGGGAGGAGCTCTGTGTGTCTATCGAAATTCGTCATGGATTCCCTTTGGATTTTACCCCAGGCAATTATTGCCAAGAGAAAAGAACTATGCAATTTTGGATTTGGAAGCATTGGCCTTACTTGCAACCGTACAACATTTTCACTACTATCTTTCTGGCAAATACTTCAAAGCATTTACCGATCACAAACCACTTGTCAGTATTTTGGATGGTCAACCTCCATCATCACGGCTCCTGAGATGGAAAATCAAGTTATCAGAATATCCTTTTGATATATTACACATCAGTGGAGAAGCAAATCCCATTGCTGATGCCCTCTCAAGGCAATCGTGGAATTCTTCACCAGATGAAGTTGTCTCTCTCAAGAAGCTAGAAGAAGCATCTATGAAGGAAGGGGAGGTGTGATAGAATCACCACACTTCAAAACAGTGACTTGTATTCCCATGCACTAGCTAATTAACACTATTTACTGTACTATCTTTAGACATTCTATTTTTAGTTTTATGCCATGTCATCCTCTGAGCATGTGCAGTCAGGCTTTATATATTTGCTTGGCTGTGCCATATGCTGTTCAGTGTTGTATCATATGCATGTTGAAGTTTTATTCTACTAATTCTAAACCAGACTTGAAACCTCTGTGTGAGGGATTATTGGGAAGCCTTGAAAAGCTTGTGGATACCAGCTAGCATTCAACACTCTGGTGGCAGACTACTTCCCTGGTTGTTTTCCTGACCCCTTCTACCACAATTGGTGACAGCTCCTCATAGCTTCCACCATATGCCTTTCTTCCTCTGTTAAACTTGATAGCTTCAACTTTCCGATAGAGTAGATACCGGGAAGCACAAGCATCATGTCACTACGATTGGATATCAGACATGACATAGGGGAGATAAAGTTAATCATGTCTGCATTTTCAACTTCAACAAGTCTATCAGCAAGATTTCCAATAGTCTGTGTAACAGCTAGTGAAAAAGATAGTTGTTCTGCTACTTTGTACCACCGTGAATGAATCATGCTTGTCAAGCATTAAAGCTCTCAAATCCAAATAAAGAATGTGTCCATAGAGGACCCCAGAGCCTTACAAACATTCCCAAGTGTATAAGGCTGTGAGCATTCAGTGTGCAGCTGTTGGTGCCATAAAGACTAGGAAGCATACTGTAGAAATCTTTCAATAATTCTTCAGCAGCCACAATTTGCATTTCTGCTATCTCTGTCTGAAGGAGAATGTGAACTCCACATACAAGTAGAGAGAAGTGGTGTATTTATAATGGAGGCATTTTGGATGAGATAAGAAGAGGAAGAGAAGAATAATAAAGGAGCCAAGTACAAAACTCACTGGCTTTCCAATGCTTGCGAGTCTTGGCTATACTACGTGGGGCTCTGCTAAAATCATGAGGTGGGTGTTGAATGAGCAATAGGGAATCAATAGAATTTACAGATGTTCCAATATAGTAAGGCTGACCATGGTTTTTGGAAGTAAACCACTTCTCAAGACAAATGCATGCCTGATCTTACATGGAACATCTTGCATGATCTGGCAAGATACTATTGTAAGATCTTACAAGACTAATCAATAGGGCCATATAATTCAACAAACTTGCAAGTGATGACCGCCCACCATGAAACAAATCTGGCATCGTGAAGAATTTCATGAATGCTATACAGAGTGAAATTCGGTTTTTGTTCATACAAGTGATGAATTTTACGACGAATGGCATCTCTATCAAAATCATCCACCAAGATTCTCTGCCTGGATTGATCATACCGCTTTTGGGGAGACTCGAAAGTTGTAGTGGGATTGGCAGCCTTGTCAGATATTATGCGGCGCACAGTGCGTATTGGTATGCCTGATATATAATAAATTCAACTCTATCCATAAGAGTAGCCAAATTATACTCATGTAGCTTTAATCATCAAGATTTAGCTATATAAACTTACTTACTGGTGGCTGAGATTCTCTTCAAGGCAGAATGAGAAGTAGCTATATTCTCTTAGTCTTGATGTCCATCTTCTCGAAATACCTGTAGACGCTTGCCACAAGCTCCTTCGTCTGGCTCCATAGTCGCTTCCCCCTAGGCATACATGCAGTACAACAACTCAGAGAGAAACAACGGGAAAGAATACAAAAATTCTGCATAAAAATAACAATACACTTTATAAAATAGTCTTAAAGACGAACTCACAAACCGAAGTAGCAGAACCAAAGAGTCAGCAAAACTCTCCGCGCATTACAGCTGCTTTTACAAGCGGCACGTTCTATCGTTCTATGACCGGTGAAGGTATAAATTACATCGGCTTTTAGGTTAAGTGCATTCCTTTTTACCGCGCTTTTGGCCGCGCCAACTCAACTTGGACATACTATAGCTAGAGTTCTATCATTGAGCTAGCAACTTGTATTACAGCCACAGTTGAAGCTTTTTTAATTTATTTTGTGTGCTTGTCAGCTGTTTCTTTATGCCAATTTCTTTTCTTCTATTAGACGAGTTTATTGCAGGAATTCAGACCAACTCGGGCTGCACTTCACTTTCAACTTGGATCACAACTATATTTGTTATTTTGTGTACTATATATGTATTATATTTATCTTATCAGTTTTCAATATATATTTTATAAATAAATGAAACAATTGATGATTTTATGAACACGAAAGCCTAATAACTTTAGCTACCAGTTAATTAGTGCTGTATTACTTGGGACACAGTAGGTAGAGTCGACTGCTGTTACTCTTGACTAAATTGTTTCCCAAGACTATAATTGTTTCCCGTGTAGGAGCTATATGGGGACCCCAGCGATAGCGGTTCGGTAAAGGGTTTGGCTAGCCAGACTAGTATCACTAGAGGTATGGGGCCCATTAACGGTTTGGGGACCCCCTATATTATGTTACAAAATGCAGCTGATTACTGCCTTAAAAATAGCAAAAGCTATAAAAATTATAATTAAATATATTAGATAATGCTATTACAAATAAACACAATAATTGTGCTTAGCCTGCTCTCCTTGTTACTTTCAAACAACTTGCTACCCAGATTAGCTACTTTCCCCTCAAAAAGTAAAATCTATAAAACTTGGCCCCCTAGCAATTTGGGGACCCTTATACTTTAAAACAAATTGCTAGCTGATTACTGCCATAAAAGCAAAAGCTATGAAACGTATGGTTAAATCTATATGATAATGCTATTGCAAAGAAACAAATTGTACTTAACTTGCTCTCCTTGAACTTTAAAACAATTATTGCTAGCTGATTACAGCCATAAAAAAAGCAAAAGCTGTAAAACTTATAAATTGATTATGATAATGACATTATAAGGAAGCAAAATAGTGCTTAACATGCTCTCCATCAATAAGTCATTACATTTATAGTTTGTTCTTAAATGGTAGCTAACTATAACCAATATGGCTAAATCTTTGTAAATTTCTAGCTATTTCTCTTTAGTTTTAGCTAGCTAAAGACATCATAATTTAATAACCGGAAGTGTGCCGGAAGCTGGGACTAATTTCTGCGCATATGGTATATAGTACAGAACTTGAGTAAGGCTGCATGTCAGATGCTGCAACCATGTCATTGTCAGATACTGTCAGTTTAGACGCTGCCATTCATGAGGCGGTACAAAGACTTGGACTTACCTCTTTGAAAGACAAACAGCTGGATGCTGTCAGAAGCTTTGCCATGCAGCAGGACATATTTGTTGCTCTACCTACTGGCTATGGCAAATCCATTATATATGCTATTCTACCATAAGTCTTCGACAAGCTGAGAGGTGAGCAATACTAGCTCCAAACAACATCAATGTCATTTTAAAAATATTATGCAGGACCAGCGGCTTCTCCCAGCATTGTCGTCTGCACAAGCCCACTTACCTCCATAATGGTGGACCAGAGGGTAAAGTTTTCACCAAGAGGGCTCAAAACAGACTTTGTAGGAGAAGTCCAGACTGACGATGAAGCCCAACAGAGAATACTGAATGGAGAATCTCAACGCGTTTTCATTAGCCCAAAGAACTTGATTGAGAACACCAAATACCGCAGAATGCTACTTCGGCAAGTTTACAAGGAAAATCTCGTGGCCTCAGTAGTTGACGAAGCCCACTGTATTCAAACTTGGGGTGATGATTTTCGTAATTCATTTGCTGAAATCAGGAACTTGCGTAGTGTTTTACTTCAACATGTAAGTGTTATGGCCCTGACATCAACAGCAACGAGAACCACATTTGATACTATTGCAGAGAAACTGGCACTACAAAATCCATAGATCTTGTCTCCTGAACGACTGAACATATTCTATAGGGTTGATCCACCAGTTACAGTGAGTGAATTGGCGACAAATCTGGGAGAAGAGCTCGCTGAAAAAAGGATGGAATTTCCAAAAACTGTTATATTTTGCCGCAAATACCAAGATTGCTCTGATTTGTATTTAACTATATGCAATAAGCTTGGAAGAAAGCTAACAGAGCCTTCTGGATATCCTGATTTATCAGAGTTTCGTATGGTGGAGATATATACACGTGTGTCACGGCCAGCAAATAGAGAAAAAATTATAGAGAGGTTTTGTACAGCTAACTGTACACTGAGGATAGTGATAGCAACTATTTCATTTGGCATGGGAATAGATTGCCCTGATATATATCGTATCATCCATTGGGGCTTGCCTGGATGCATTGAAGAATACGTGCAAGAGACAGGGAGAGCCAGCAGAGATGGAGGTAGAGCAGTGGCAGTATTGTATCAAGGAAAGAAAGGCCACTATGCAACGGATAGAATGAAGGCTTATGTGGATAACAAAGTAACTTGTAGGAGACGTTTTTTATTTTGTGATTTCCTTGGTTTTTTGGAAACTAAAGCAATGACTGATTTACGTGCATGTTGTGATGTGTGTGCAAGTTGTTGTATATGTCCCAACTGCAAACCCTCATCTTCTTAACCTTCAAACTCATTTCATTATTTTAATTACAATTAACATTAATTTATTAGTTAAAAAATTAATGAACAGTATGATGTGAAATAATAAAACTTTATTAATTGGCCACTAATCCTTTAACAAGAACTTCCACCTTCTTTAAGACTTGTTCATTTGAAGCTGTATGTCTCTGTAAAATTCCCTCCTTGAAAGTGAAAGTGGGATGTCCTCTAGCTAGTTTGGGCTCAAATACGTCCTTCTCTTTTAAAATTGTTACAATTTTCTGCATATCCTTTCCGAATGCTAGGGTATTGTGAACGCCTGCATCTTTATCAGCTGTGCATGTTTGTGATTCAAAGCTGGTGCAGATGTTGTCAACAGTTGAAATCGACTTTCCAGCAAGAACTATTGCCTCTGGTGAGATATTTGCTCAAACAGACCTCATAACACCCTTAAGACGCCGATTAAGATGTTCCTGATGTAAATCGCATGGTAAATTGTGCCCTTTACGCCCATGGGTGTTTACACACCTCGACCAAATTAATTGCCCCACTTTTCTCTGTGATAGTGTTTTTGATAATAGCACCAAATTCACTGCCTCTTTAAGATAGTTCACATGGTGAGTTGCCTTGAACACTGGTATCAGGATTTTCCATGCAAGCAGAATTCTGTCCCCATCACCTTCCTTTACTGCATCATAAAATTGTAGCCAAATTAAACCTAGTGTCAATAGTTCTCGAGCATATGTTGTGACACCATCATCCACTGTTGTAGATGCCGGTAGCAGAAGGTGAGTGTTGACTATGGACTTTGCAACCGATCTTAGAGAATCACCTCCAAAGTCATATTCAAACAATTTGTCTGCAGCCACTACTACATGGGCATGGATCAACAGCAATAAGAAGTCCTCTGCTGCTTTCATGTTTTTCTCTGGATTGGAGGGAACTCCAGACCGGTTGATTAGATTTCTGAGCTGAAACATGGTTCCATGTTCTGCTAGTGACTGCTTGGAGTAAAGTTCACCCCACACTACCTACAATAGAAAATGAAAAAAAAGTGTATGTTAAGATTATGGAAATATTTGAAGTACTGAAATAGGTTGGGCAATTATGGGACATTACCCATTCATCATGGAGCTGGAAGCTATTAATTTAACAAAATCATTGGACTGGAATATTAAGTCCTAATAAACCCTACAAATTCTCACATTTTACTTGATTTCATGAAATTTTTAGTCAGTTAAATTGAAATAACTACACAATTATTGTCCTTCCTTAATTCCAACCAACAATTTGAATTTTTATGAGGAACAGGCAAGCAAACAAACTTCAGCTTAGTAGTTACTGCATAGGAAATGGGTTTCATTTGAGATTCACCTCAGCCCTTATAGAATACTTTGTTTAGTTGATTATACCCACTTCACACCTTTTTGCTACAGCACCAGCTCACACCACACCTGCTACTCAGCTTACTGCTGCTACAGTACACACACATCAGCCCTGTTACACATCACCCAATATAATCTTATTGAATACCACACAGCCCTCCATTCACACACCTTAGTCTGTAACATCACACTATGACTTACTTAATTTGTGACAGTATGAATACACAAATAATCACTGATTGCCTTCACCAACCTCTACAATTATATTTATGCTACCGGAAAACATTCAATGTTCACGACCCTCCTTCCTCATCCTATTCTACTGGAACTAGTTATGGCTTCCTCACTTTTCTCTATCTCTCACTTGCGTGCTTCTCTTTATTTCTATACAAATTTATTCCTTGCTGTTCTATTTATCAATTTATGATGATAAAATAATAATCATAACAATCTTGTTCTCCATAGGTAATTTCCCATAAATGGATACTGAGCAATCTGAGCAATTTAATTCATAATAATAGCTTTCATTCATTTAATATCTACCTACAGGGTGAGGTAGTTGTTTAATTACCTTCATGAAAGTGAGTCTTGCATGCCAGTCTTCAACAACTGGCAGTACACCACTCAGCTGTTCCTCGGCAGTGTCATGTGTCACACGTAGAGCAACAGTTCCCCTAACTCTGGCCACAGTAAGTTGGTCACCGCCCAACAAAATTTTATGAAACTCTGTCTTGTCAATCATCCTGGTAGTTCCATCCTCTAGTGTCAGCTCTTCTTGGCTCGATTTAGTGGGTATGTATTTCTGGTGATATTCTTCCAGTATCTTAGCCATTTCATCGAGTTTATTTTCGTTCCACAGTTGTACCCCTAATGGAATCTGTGGGAAAAAAATTATGAGGTATAAAACGGGAACACAGGGATATAACAATAGCTACTGGTTCATTACTTCAACTGAAGTGGCAGTGGAGATTAGGGGGGGGATCTAATATATCTACTGGCTAATTAACTTCAACTGAAGCAGTCTTGTACCCACATTAGTCATCTTCAGCTCAAGAAGATATCATGCATGCTCATTTTACATCTCACATATAGTGTTCTGACTCATGTAACAAGTATTTTAGTTATAGTTGTATTTTTAAAGTTCAGGGACCAGTTCCCTTAAATTATAATAGATGCAAAACTAAATACACAGCAGTTCAATATATCTTACCACTTCAGACTTTCTTGACATCTCATCAGTAAACTTCGATGGAATGTGCCATATCACCTCTTTAGCACTGCCTTTGAATTGGTGTAAATGTTGCACTAGAATCCTAAGTAATAAAGATGTTAAGAAATGATTCAGTCACATTTCTCTACTGATGAATAAACATCAATCAGAACTAACAGCCAAATTATTAAGCACCAAGACAAAATGGTGCACGTAATGTCATGATCATGGTCCCAAAGCTTTGATTTTATGTATACTAGTTTACCTGGAAACAAGAACTTGACAAATTTCTTTAAACCAATTCCAATCCTCAACTGACACAACAAAGTAGTCATAATCTGATGGTCGAGGCTTTCTTGTGTCTGATGCTGAACTTAAATTTACCCTATCCTTCACAGCATAAGAATGAAAAAAATGCAAAGACTTAGTTTGGTGTGTTAATCGCTGAAATGATGGTCGAACATTTTTATCTATATTATCACCAACGATCTTAAACCCACTCCATTGATGCAGAGCATCAAAAGACGAAAGTTCCTGAATTGGAGATGAGCTAGGAATGTCAACGTCTGTTGTAATGGTAGTGGGTTCTTCAGCTTGGAAAGAGGCTATCTGTATGGTAAGTCATCACCAGGCGGAGATGGTTCTTTAGTATCATTACTGGTATTGCTGCTTGGCTTGCTCTACTTCTATCAGATAACAATACTTGTTCGAAATCAGATATGGGACTGAACGATGGAGAAGGAGATGTTGAATCACAGTCCCTATCTGCTAGGATGACTGCTGGAGGTGAAGAACCTGGGGTAGGGATTTCCTGTTTACAAAATAAATGCATCAGTAGTGGATTATTGAGCTAAGCCAAACTATTTATTCTTACTTTCTCTAAACAAGCCAATTTGAGAGCATCACTCCAGTATTGGACTTCAATGTCATGGTCAATCGATATTCTCTTCACTGTCTTTAATGTAGCGGGGTGGGACAAACATATGTTCAGATGGTTAAGGCCTGTATATAGCTGCATACATATAAATTATAAAAAAAAATCAAAATTTCAAATTAGCCTCTGGGAGTCTATTTCAGCAACAGAATGAAAAACTAAATGATATATTGACCATAACTACATACCTGCTTGCTTGCACCATTACCATACAGAAATATGAAATCGCTCGCTGTGCAAGTCCAAGTTGTGGATGTCCATCTTTAACCAGTTGAGATGCAATACAGGCTATAACTGGTCTTGATTTGGCAGCACTCTTCATTAGGAGACTATAAATTAAATACAATTAAAATATTTTATATGATCAAATACCAGCTATGTATGTATACCTCAGTAATCTGATCAGTGTTAGGACTTTCTCATTCAATTCCATGAAGACAGTGTCCCAACTGAAGTGCTGTACAGCCTCAATATTATCCCTTAGGATTGTATCATGCTCAATACTTGCCAGGGTCTTCATCTCTTGTTTGATGGTCCTGGCTATCTCTCTCAACACCTTATCTGAGGTTATGTCTGAGGCAACTACAATGGAGGCAAGGGATTGGAAGCTTCTGCGAGTATACTGCTTGATGGCCTTCTTGCGATTTGGTGTATTGACAGCAAACATTTTAGGGCCAGATGGGTAGTCTATTTTGACCTATACAGAAATTTGTTTGTTCATTGAAGTGTAGTGATTATGGCCATCTCTTTGCCCATTAATATAACCTTTGTCTAGATGCCTACCCAATATTACCAGCCAATTTTTTTAATTCATAGAAGTAATCATAATTTACTATAACTTAATTTTCCTAGTGTTTGTTTCCTTTCGTTCCCAATCCCGCTTTGAAGCGGGTGAAGACCGGTTGGCTTCTCCAAATTTTTAAAAATAGTTACTTTATAGCTAGAACCTTCAGATTGCATACACAGGTGCCCAATGCGTTGGAGAAGCATCTAAAATAGCTTTCAGCTAGGGCTGCTTCGACAGTACCTCACAGCAGTTGCGTTTATTTCTTCCTCGGCAAAAAACAACAACATCGGTTCTCCGTCGAATTTAAAAAAAAGTTACCTTCTTCACAGCAGCTTCATTTATGGATCCAGTCATCTCCAGAGCTTTGTAGAAGCAGCGAAAAATTGCTTGAGCCCAGTAGCCTTCCGTAATACATTGAAACAACCGCTTCTTTGCCGACCAAGACTTTGCGGTTCGACTTACTGTCTTCTTTTTTTTTTATAAAATCGCCAGTTCAACTGGGGGCCTCCCCATTACGTACAGTCTTAGGTAATGCTTATTACATCATAGGAAAAAAGTGAGCGTGTCGTCGTGTGATCCAGGTAACTATGCAAAAAAAAAAAAATTTTTCAAAGTCAATTTGGAAAGATGGCGTCTACCAGTTACAGTGCTGTGGAAGTTTTAGACTTGCTTGATACTAACTCTAGCGACTCAGGATCAAGCGGAGAAGAGGGAGACGACATCTAGGGCTATAGGAGGCCCTGTATCAGGGTTGGGGACCAGACCCCGTCAACTCTGACACTGACAATGGAAGTCAAGAAGATGATCGATGTAAGCTTGTCTTTCTCTTGTCTTTCTCTTGAAAACTAGCAAGCTTCTGTTGTGGAAAGGACTTATTTATAGCTATATTGAGATAGAGAAAGCTGTTTAGCTATAATATATATATATATTTCATTGAGTTTTGAGATTTGAAAGTGGGTTGTGGTTTGTTGAACTATTTCAAATTTTCAAAAAAATTTAATTTTTTTTACCAGAATGTACTACTAGGACCAGATGTGTATGCAGTCACCGACTCGATTGTGAAGAGGGATTGTGAAGAGGACGCAGATGAGGCAACAGGAGCAGAGTCTTCCATTGATGAAGGAGAAGATGCCGGACCTGGCGAAGTACACTCGGAGCCCCACCCCCCCTCCCTCCCAAACAAAAATCCTGTATGAAACCGCATACAATACATCATAAAGTTGCAATTATATAGGATCATGAATAATTTGCTTAAAATGAAGGTGATGTATCTAAACTAGCATAACTATTAGTAGCTGATAGTAATTTCTAACTTTCACACTATACAACCTTTCATTGTGCATCATATCTAATTTAACTATAAAGATTACTTGTCATGGGTGTAAATTGTCTAATTTAATATGAGCAGGGGTAAATATTGGTTGGCAGGTCCCCCTTCAGAATTATCGGAGGGGCCAGTGCCACCCCACTTCCTACTCCACTGCATTGTAATGAAATTGGTAGCTATAGCTGCTCAAGAGAAATATCACTACCAATGAAAAGGGTGTGGTCAGTTTCCGCAACCATTCTGGATCGACCTCTCACGATTTTCTGAAATGTGTATATATAGCTATTATGTACTTATTGTAAAACTTAGGTTGAAATTATTGTTTGATATTTGAATTCCAAACCCTAGATCAAGTTAGATAGCTGCTGAAGTGTAAACAATTTATACCACTGATTATGAGGAGTGTTTTTTTTTGTGTAGTGTCTAGCATTACAGTAAAATCATTAAAATTATTGTAGAATTCAAAGCCAAATATTTCAAAGTATTGTAGCAATAAAAAAAATCAATCAATTATAATAGAGTTCACAGCAGAGGAAGAAGCAGTACCATTGTAAGGTACAGTCTTTGGAAGAGAACTATCCACTGCATTGATTACTACATCATAATGATTTCTGTTCACATGACATATTTCAACATGACCCAAATCATTAGGTAGAGTGGCATGAAAATCAGTTGGAAAAATTACACTTGGAGTTTTGTGACATGCCATACTTCGCCCAATAATATTCGCGATTACTTCTCTCCATAGCAACAAACACAGGAATGGAAAAATAGAGAGCCAGTGCAAATATACTTCTGCATGTGTCCCCCAAACATAATTATTTTTCATCTTGTCAATGTGATCTTTCACAGATAATGAATGGCAATATGATCGAAAAAGGCTACAGTTGAGGCCTATAAACTCCACCAACAGTTTACGTATATCAAGATGATTTGTCTCTGTTTTAAATATAGAATATAAGAGAAGCTTCGAAACAAACAATTTCCATCACCAAGTATAGAATGCCTTGCACGTGAATGCTGTTGTAAAAAATTATCTAAATTGATGCATCCATTACCTCCAAGAAAATAACTACTTTGGGAAGATTCCTAAGTCACAAAATATCACAATATACATTATAATATTTATTGAAGATTGTTCTGATAGAATGTTACCAGTAGCAGTAGGTGGAATGTAATGAGACGATTTCAGAATTTTGGCTGTAGCAGTCTTCAAACGTGTTTTCTGTACACCATATGGTGTCAGACTAGCTAATATGGCTTATCATTGAGAAGCCATATTATCTATTCTGCACATCATCAGCCATGCCAACTTACTTGTTCAGGTGGTTTCTGTAGCTGACTAATACACTTTCTTTGGATACACTTCTGTTTCAATTTACCTGGTCCACAAAATTTCTTCATGTCCTTACAGTATACACGTAAGCTCCACAGTTATATTTCAAGCATCCTGCACATTGTCTACACAGTTTGTCTGTGACAAAACAACAAATGAACAAACAGCACTATCATGTTGATTAATAGTGAGGACTTACCTTTAGTGTGGGTAATGTTTTCCTCACAAGGTTTTCTCACTGCACTCCTGTCTAAAACTTCCTGCAATGGAATTAACTATAATTACACTCAGTCAAGAAATAGCAGTTAAGAATACCTTCTTTGAATTACTCGTTTGTTGTACACTGATATTAACAAGAGGATCGGAAGCTATCTCTTCATCAAAAAGCTAATAAATTATTATTAATATCATCAATATAATAACAATAATAATTGCAGACATCCATAACATACTTGTGTTAAATTACCAGTGAGTGAACTAGAAATTAAATCTGGTGCAGCTACAACATCGCAGTCTCCTGGACAATTATTACACTTTACTTTTAACTAAAGCTACATTGATTTTTATTATTTATTCAAACCTTGTCTAAATCTTTTCTGACCTGATCTTTTCTGGCCCTTAGCACGTGTATTCCATCGCAACTGGGTCAAATTAATGGTTTTCCTTTCTTCTGCAACGTTAATCCCCAAACTTAACTTTACAGCAATCTGATGGTAGCAAGTACTCGTAGAAGGGCAGGAACAATCCTCAGATGGAAAAAGTCTGACTACATGAGGTTTACCATTAGAGCCCAAAACTGTAAATGTTCCTAACTTTGGGTCATGAGAAACACAGCCATTGTGGATCAGCAATCTAGATGGACAAAAATCAGCAATTTATCTGAAAGCACTTTTAATTGGCATATGCACTAGTTAAAGTCTGTAATATATTAAAGGATGAATTACTATAAACACTTACCTTGCCCTCATTATTTGTGAATTTTTATCACTGGTTTGATGAATATGGTGTGCAGCCATTGGAGAACGATTCTTTTCCCTAAGCAAGAGATTATTTAGAATTTTGTAAAAAAAAATAAAAAAATCTGGCCACCCTTATGCCATAGTAATTTTATTGCCGTACTTTTGAGTTACACAAAACACAGCATTTTATTAGAATATGATTGAGCCGTGAGACTTAATTTTATAGCTACATAATATTGACCTTGTCTGTGAATTTGTTACATCTGCCACACTAGAAATCGAAATTCCATTTTTCAGACTGTCAATGATATCCTTCAAAGAAGCAGTGGATATCAAATTGACCTCATCAGGTTGTATGCGAAGACTTGAAAATTGTTCTGTTAACTTGTACTCACCTAAACCTATAATCAAGACATGTGTAAATAGATAAAACTAAGATAGTTAGTGAAATTTATACCAGCCAGTCCTCTTTGCCAGTCATTCCAATAATATACTTGCAAATGGTAAAGTGAAAGCACTGCAGAGTCTACTGGAATCTCTTTCCATCCTTGAAGTCTCTTTAGTATGGAATTAAAACCTTCTGACTGGTTAGTAGTAATGCCACTTAGTGGATTATATACTCCATAAACTTCTAAATTCCACCGACAAATATTCTGTGGGACCTATGCACACAATATTATAGCTATTAACTTAATTTCTAAATATTGGTACATAAAAGGTTACCTTTTTGTGAATTTCGGTCATAAAATACTGAAGAAAAGGTTGACTCCACTTTTTTCTCAACTCCTTTAAATGATAATTATATTTTTCTTCAGTTTCTTGATGAAACAAAGTGCGCAAGTTGTCAATATAGGACTGAATTTCTGCTGTAGTGGCACCATGACTTTTTAACTATCTTTTAACATTCTTCAGTAAATGATTCCAGCAAAGAAGATGATGAATTTTTGGCAAAAAATTGTCAAAAATTTCAAATCCCTTTTCATCATCGGTAACCAAGGGAATTTTATTCTTTCCATTGGCTAAACAAGGAAGTTCACTTGCCACAAACCTTGCCATCTCACTGTGAGTACTGCTCAACTTTCTCTCATGTAACATGATTAGTGCTGGCATGACAGAAGATGATTTAAATAAGAGATTTCTGAAAAGAAATGTTGATACATAAAAATCACCAAGCTTAAATGTGGTGTCATATGACAGAAGTTGTCCTGTTGAACCAAGCTGAAGCAATTTGTTGACTTCTTTCATTAGTTCCTTAAAGCCACAAATCACAATGAGATCAGGAAAGGTGATAATTTTTAAGATAAAATTTCTCATGTCATAAGCCAATTCATGCAAATTATATAGAGCATCATGTGTTAGCCTTAGTTTTTGCCGAGATCGTGACTGTAAATTTTTTACTTGCTTACAATTACGTGGAAGCATAACACATTGATTATCTATGGATAATACAGACTTGCTGATTTCTTTCTTATACACCACAGATGGTGGTGCTTCTTTTTCTTCCAATTTTCTTAAAACTAAGGGCAAGTTCGTACATGCAGATCAATATCACAGAGTGCAGAATTGTCTCCTTTGTAATGAATAACAACTCTGTTAGAGGAGTTTGTCATGTAAGCAAATCTCTTAAATCTGTCATCATTTTGGCCATCCGGTCGAATCAATACATAGTATGCCTTGGTAATGGGTGGAAAAACTTTCAATTTTTTCCTTTCATAATGGCACCAATGATACTGATCACATTTCCAGTCATCTGTGTCACAAAAGTAGCTAATAAAATGTGCATTTGAAACAATTTATCAGGGTCTTAACTGCTAGCAAAAATGTTTGCTCTAAATTATCCTGAGTTGGGATAGAAAATGTGAAAACAAAAGAAAAAATGACTTTTTTTTATACACATAATCTCTCATAATTCTTGCAAACTTTCTGTAACTAGAGTAATAATATCCTACATTAATTTCCACCTTCTTTTACTCAGAAGACAAGTTAATGGCAAATTTGACTTACTTTTGGAGTAATCATTTAATGGTTCGTACACATACACCTCTCCAGATTTGGGCATTGCAGGTGGCACATGACAAGTGTCTTCCTTATTTGCCTCAACTAATAGCTTCATAACTTTGGAGAGTGATAAATCATTGTTGACACTCGTCATTGGCTTTGCCATAGTGCTAACCAGACTCACACCTTACTCACTTTGTCTAATAACTACTTGACCTCCAATTTATCAAAGAAGTTACTCACTTGATATCATTGCAAGCCCTTATATACCAGTAGACAAGTGGGTCATCTAGCCCACAGACAGTCATATAACCACCAGCAACCACAAGCATTCATTCCCTTTAAGAAATACTGATATGAATGAGATGATAATGATGATCATGATGATGATGATATGGATATTATAATTTATAACAATAACAACAGCAGTAATGATCATGATAATAATAATAATAATAATAATAATAATAACAACAACAATAATAATTAAACTTCATACTAAGACAAGTTAAAACTAGTTTTAGTTTATTCATTCTACCAGTAGGTATTGTTTCAATGGGATTGGCTGTCTTCTACAGGTCTTTGGTTTAAGTTTTAGTTAACTAAAATGATACTACTGTGGGGTATGGTTACTGTTTGTAACTTTTCAATAAGTGAATTTTGTTTAGTTTCTGCAATAAGCTAACTCCAATAGTTAACAATATTATAGGATCTGTGCAAATGATTGATTGGGTTAAACCTAGAGTTACTATATGGCCACCATACAGATCTTAGACACTGAAAGATAGGCCAGACTATATAATGTCAACTATCAAATAGTGATTCTGAGTTAACCAATTTATTCATTCTCAAAGATTATATTAAAATATAGCTATTGCTAATTATTTTCTTGGAGTTATATTACCCTAGAACAGTGCATCCTTTTATTTTTTTACTCAGAAGCATCAGGTTGCTTGATGTTCATTGCATTGTGATGACAAACTTGACAAAGACTACCAACCACTCTCAGTATGGATTCTAAACCAATAAAAGCATCTGTCAAAGGCAATTCCAGTTACACTCAAGATTAATTATTTATTGCACACACTATCATGAGAACTATGTGATGATTAAGCATGGCAAAGGACAGGGAAGAAGTGAAATATACCACACTAACTCTCCTCAACAACCAGCATAATAATTTACCACATAGAAAATTTAGGATAGCCCCCAAGTGTATGGAGTGTGATTAATCATTGCTGCCATGGAAATCACATAATACCTATAAAACCGTATCGCAAACATCCGCGTAACGCTCTACTACGCAAGGTAAGTCCGTCAGTAATCGGGTCCGGTCTGGTCAGTAAATGAGACCCTACCAAGAAGGTATAAATTACATCGGCTTTTAGGTTAAGTGCATTCCTTTTTTACCGCGCTTTTGGCCGTGCCAACTCAACTTGGACATACTATAGCTAGAGTTCTATCATTTAGCTAGCAACTTGTATTACAGCCACAGTTGAAGCTTTTTAAATTTATATTGTGTGCTTGTCAGCTGTTTCTTTATGCCAATTTCTTTTCTTCTATTAGACGAGTTTATTGCAGGAATTCAGACCAACTGGGGCTGCACTCCACTTTCAACTTGGATCACAACTATATTTGTTATTTTGTGTACTATATATGTATTATATTTATCTTATCAGTTTTCAATATATATATTTTATAAATAAATGAAACAATTGATGATTTTATGAACACGAAAGCCTAATAACTTTAGCTACCAGTTAATTAGTGCTGTATTACTTGGGACACAGTAGGTAGAGTCGACTGCTGTTACTCTTGACTAAATTGTTTCCCAAGACTATAATTGTTTCCGGTGTAGGAGCTATATGGGGACCCCAGCGATAGAGGTTCGGTAAAGGGTTTGGCTAGCCAGACTAGTATCACTAGAGGTATGGGGCCCATTAACGGTTTGGTGACCCCCTATATTATGTTACAAAATGCAGCTGATTACTGCCTTAAAAATAGCAAAAGCTATAAAAATTATAATTAAATATATTAGATAATGCTATTACAAATAAACACAATTGTGCTTAGCTTGCTCTCCTTGTTACTTTCAAACAACTTGCTACCCAGATTAGCTACTTTCCCCTCAAAAAGTAAAATCTATAAAACTTGGGCCCCCTAGCAATTTGGGGACCCCTTATACTTTAAAACAAATTGCTAGCTGATTACTGCCATAAAAGCAAAAGCTATGAAACGTATAGTTAAATCTATATGATAATGCTATTGCAAAGAAACAAATTGTACTTAACTTGCTCTCCTTGAAACTTTAAAACAATTATTGCTAGCTGATTACAGCCATAAAAAAAGAAAAAGCTGTAAAAACTTATAAATTGATTATGATAATGACATTGTAAGGAAGCAAAATAGTGCACTTGCTCTCCATCAATAAGTCATTACATTTATAGTTTGTGCTTAAATGGTAGCTAACTATAACCAATATGGCTAAATCTTTGTAAAATTCTAGCTATTTCTCTTTAGTTTTAGCTAGCTAAAAATAATAGTAAGCATGACAAGAAGTAATGATTGTAGTAACTAGCATAGTTCCATTACACAATATTAATTATGATTATGTTTCAATAGTGAGTTATAGTTACATTACTTGCTGGTTACATTTTGAACAAGTAAACTTTTTCTTTCTTATCTTTAAATATTTATAATAAATTTTGTTCACAAGTCTGATGGAACCACTGATGGCAACTTGGACAGTAAGCCATGTTTTCTTGGCTTCCTAATTCTGCAGTTGCTTGTTATTTTGGCACATTGCAAGGTACTTAAAATGTCCATTACATCATTTTGATGCTCCTTCAGTCTTCAAAGGCTGCCATTTTCGAGATCCGTTCATTGTTGTGAGGCATAATAAATGACTGACTGACTGACTGACTGACAGACAAACTGAGTACTATAACCCTATTGTCCATGCACAATTAAGGTTAATTATAAACATATCTTCAAATCTGTATACTATCACTGTGGAATGCTGACCTTCACAACACATTCAGCATCCACAAAGACACTAATTAACATTTATTGACAACAGCATTCCATAATTCATAGTACATTGTCACCTAGCTAGTTATATTTAGAACACTATATTTAGTAACAGTTTTTGCACTGATATAAAAGGAAGCTCTGTAGACAACTTCCTTTCGTTCTGCAAATATCTTCATGTCCTTGTGTGTATCTTGTCTTTGTAAATGTTTTCATAACTAACCCCCTGTCAATATCAAGAGAAAGCTTGTGGGTTACTGCAAAGGACAATTCTACATCACTTGCTGCGAAGTCTGGTGGCAGCTTACCCAATTACTGCTGCAAAGCCTTTTAAGTGAGGAGCTGACTTTTGTCAACCTTAGGCAAGAACAGAAATTTTCCACAATTGGTGGCAGCGGTGGGATACAAAGAACAATCCAACAAAACCAGTGAAGAAGAAGCAGAAGAAAACTACATTAATGCAGAACAGACCTGCAAAAGGAAAGAAGAAAGAAGTACAAGTTAACAGAGGAGGAGAATTAAAAACAGTTCCAGTTAGTTGGAGAGAAGCTCTTTTACCTGTAACTCCTCCAGTAGCTGCTGTCCAGAGACAGAGCACAGCTTATAATTTGAGAAGAAATCCCAAGAAAAGAAAGGAGACACAGTTTTTCAAGCTATTGGAATTAAGTTATAGTGATACTGAGGAATTTGCTGAAACATTGACAGTTCCCTTGGCAGAGAGAGTCACTGAAACTGAAACATTTATTGAAATTGAAAGAATAAAAATAATTTCACAATAGAAACTTCAAAAAGTAGTACAATTACCAACATTACTACAGAAGTCAGCAGGGAAATCTCTGAAGAAGAAATAGTTCCTGAAACGGTTGAACTCAACACTGTGTGTGAAACTTCTACAGAAGTAACTATAGAAAAGGAAACAAGAATGGCAACTGGAATGTCAAGTCTGGAGGCCACCATGGCCTAATTATTAGCAACAATGTTAGAAAATAAAGCAAGACTAGAAGAAAGGGAGAGAAAGGAAAAAGAAGAAAGGAAAAAGGAACAAGAAGAACAGGGACGGAAACAAGAAGAACAAAGGCAAAGAGAAAAGGAATTGATGGCAATAGAGAAAAAGAAATTAGAACTTGAACAATCTAGATTAGAAGCTGAAAAGGAAAGAATGGAAGCCGATGAAAGAAGGAGTAGAGAGGAAAGAAGATTAAGGAAATTGGATGATGAAAGGAGAGAGAAATTTTCTGGATTCAGCAGTTACAAAACAGGAAATGATCTGAGGCAATACTTTCTACAATTTGAAACCATCATGAGAGATTGTCATTATGAAAAGGATACTTGGAACTCAAAGCTATTCCCAAAATTGGATTCAACTTTGGCAGAAAGAATGCAACCTCTTATAGAGCAACATCAAGATTATGAATACATCAAGAAGACACTGTTGAAATAAGTTGGAGCCACTTCAATTGCATTTGGTCAGCAAGTACAAGAAATGAACATGGATAAATTGAAGCACAAAACTGCATCTCAGATTATTGATCAACAGATTAACTGAAGGATGGTTACAGGATGCCACTTCCTTAGAGGAAGCAATATTTGCTATAGTGAGGTCTGTATTGAGGAGATGTCTGCCTTATCATGGTATTTCTTTTTTGGATGGGAAAACCAGCTCAAATCTTACTGAATTAACTGACCACTTGAATGATTGGATGAACTCTAGACAACCTGGTGATTATTCCAAAATACCTGGCCAAAGCAGCAAAACTCATGAGAAGAAAGGAAACTCTCACCATAGAGAAGACAGAAGTGATGCAAAGAGTTGTATCATTTGTAAGAAGTTAGGTCACACCAGTGACCAATGCTGGTTCAGAAAAGATGGCAAGTATGGAGAATCCAGCAATAGTAATGGCAGCAACAACAACAGAAGTTCTAAAAACAACAATTGCTTCATCTGCAATGGAACTGGGCACAGGTCTTATGAATGTCCCCAAAAGAAGTCATCTGTAAAGAAAGAGAAGAATCTGAAGGAGCCAAACATGGGTGCTTTCAGACAAGCCTCAAGTTGGATTTCTGGGAAAGTGAATGGAACAGAACATAGAATCCTGATTGATACTGGTGCCTCAGTAGGAGTTGTCACTCCAGAAGTTGCAGAAATGTCAACATATAAATCTGACAAAGAGATTTTCCTGGATGGTGCAATCAGAGGATATAGGAAGCTTGTGTTGGTGGAATATGAATTTAATGGAATCACTTTGGAAAGAGAGGCTGCAATAAGTGACAAACATAAAGACTTTCAAGGAATCATTTTCCCTTGGAACCCTAAAGACAAGCAAGAAAATGAGTTATTTGTTCCAATGTTTGAAAGAAAAGCTGAACCCAAAGATATTGCTGTGATAACAAGGCAACAGAAGAGGAATGGAAAACTTCTGAAGAAGCAACAACCAGTTATTCCTGCCAAACCTCTTGTGACAGATTCTGAGGCAGCAACTTCCGCTGTTATAGAATCAACAGAGTCAGGGAACACTTCCACTGAAGCAACTCCAGCTTTAGAGGATAATATTGTTGGTGAAGAGGACACTTTGACAGCTGCAACACCAGCAACTGATAATGATGTTCATGAAAACACATCCATAGAGGAGGTGGTAATCACTGATGATAAAGTAGCTGAGCCTATAATCACAGAGGAAGCAGAGGAAAATGATGAATGTGAGTCTGGAATTCAAACAACAATCAATGTTTGGAGAGAACTTGGCAAGAAGAAACTGCAAGGATTCAGAATCAATAATGGCCTACTGACACAAGAAAGAGAAATTGAATGGGGAACATTTGGTGAAGTCATTGTTGTTCCAAAGTCATGGAGAAATAAGCTGATGGAACTTGGGCATGAAAAGATTGGCCATCTTAGAGGAGAAAATGTATTGTTAATGATAAAGAAGAGATTTATTTGGCCCAACATGAAGAAAGAAATATACCAACATTGCTCCAGCTGCACAAAGTGCCAATACAATTCTAAGTATCAGCCAAAGAAAGCTTCAATGGTTCCCAGACCAGTTATCACTAAACCATTTCAAAGTGTGGCCATAGACTTAGTGGGACCCCTCCCCAAAGAAAGAGGAGGATGTCAGTTTATTCTTACAAGTATTTGCCTAGCAACCAGGTGGCCTAGTGCTTCTTTTCAAACACTACTATACCAGAGAAAATACTGAGTGATAAGGGTCCTCAGTTCATGAGTGCTGTAATGAAAGATTTAACATCATTTTTGGGAATAACTCATGTCACAAGCTCTGCTTATCACCCCCAAACAAATGGATGTTTGGAGAGGGTTCATGGCACCTTCAAATCCATCTTGAAGAAGTGTATCAGCTGCAAAACTGACTGGGTGCAACAAATTCCATTTGTCCTTTTTGTTCTGAGGCAAATGCCAAATTCGGAACATGGATTTAGTCCATTCGAATTAATCTATGGCAGCAGAAGTAGAACCCACCTGGAGGCATTGTATTTTGGCTTAAATGAATTCAATGGAAGGAATCTGAAGACAGGTGCTTGGGTTAATGATCTGGCTGACAAACTACAGCTAATCAGGGATAAGGCAGCTTTGGCAACGGCACACACCATTGAAAAGAGGAAGGAAATGTATGACAAGAATACAAAAGACAGAGAATTTCAAGTTGGACAGAAAGTGAGATACAGAATCCCAGGGAAGTTGAGTGCTCTCTCTGAAAGTTGGGATGGACCCTACATTGTGAAGAAGAAACTGGGAAGTGTAAACTATCATATTCTGAAGGAAGGAACCAAAGGTGAAGGCAAAGTGACACACATCAATAATCTAATGAAATTGACAGAAAGAGGAACTGTGAACAGGCTGGATGTTGTGTCAGAGGAAGAAGATGAAGAAGTTCAACAAGAATTGACAGGAAAACAGATATTGAAAGACAGATGTAAATTTTACAATGAAGAAGAGTTGAGAGAAGTTTTGAAGAAATTTGATGGATGTATGAAAGATGAACCTGGTGTCACCAAAGTAACAGAACTAAAGATTGACACTGGAGATCATCCACCAATACAATGTCAACCCTACTCAGTGCCTATGTCTTTGAGAGGCAAGGTCAAACAAGAACTGGAGAACTTGGAGGATAATGGAATTATTGTCAGAAGTAACAGCAAATGGTGTTCACCAATGGTGCTTGTTAGAAAACCAGATGGTTCAATCCGGATCTGTGGAGATTTCAGGAAGCTAAATTCAATTACAACAACTGAACCATATTGCATCCCCAGATTGGAGGAACTTGTCAGTACAGTTGGAGACTCAGCTGTTCTAAGTAAAATTGACTTAGCTAAAGGCTTTCATCAAGTCTCAGTAAAATAATGAAGATAGTGATAAACTTACCATCATTTCACCATTTGGAAAATGGAAATACTTGAAGATGCCATTTGGAGTTGCCAGTGCTCCTGCTACATTTCAGAAGCTGATGGACCTAGTGCTGAAGGATTGTACAGAAATCAGTTGTGTGTATATTGATGACATTTTGATCTGGAGCCCAACTTGGCAACAACACTTGAAAGATCTCAACACGGTGTTCACAGAACTCAAGAAAGCTGGACTAACATGCAAACCTGCAAAGTGTCAGTTTGGGATGACCACTTTGCAATTCCTAGGGCATGAGATTCGAAATGGCAAGATAAGTGTGCCAGCAGCAAGAGTCAGGGATCTCTAAAAGTTTCCCAAACCAACCACAAAAAAGCAAGTCAGAAGATTCCTTGGAACAGTCAATTATTATAGGAAGTTTGTCAAGAACTTTAGTGCATTGCAACAAGTTTTGACTCCAGCCACAACCAAGAGTGCGCCAACTAAGGTGGTATGGAATGCAGAAATGGAGGATGCATTTACAGCACTATGCAACTGTGTCAGCAACCAAGTGAAATTGTGCATCCCTGTTCAATCTGACAAATTTGTGCTGGAAACAGATGCTAGTGCAAATGGGATTGGTGCTGTATTATCAGTGATCAGAGAAGGCAGAAAATCTACTGTAGCATTTTATTCCAAGCAGCTACATGGGGCTCAGAAAAAGTACTCTGCTCAAGAACTTGAAGGATTGGCCCTATATCAATCTATTCAACATTTTGCTTTCTATCTATATGGGAAGGAATTTTCAGTAATAACAGATCACTGTGGCCTGGAAAGGATAATGTCTAGACCTCAGGAGAATAACAGAATCCTGAGATGGGCATTGAAGTTGAGCAATTACAGATTCTCCATATCCTACAGGCCTAGAAAAGAAAACATCATTGCTGATTGCCTAAGCAGGGCATGTGAAGAAGCCACACCCACGAATGAATCAAACCTCCCTCTGGAAGTACAAGAACGCCACCCACGACAGGTGGTTCCCAGCTGAAGAAGAAGGGGGAAGCTGTGGAATGCTGACCTTCACAACACATTCAGCATCCACAAAGACACTAATTAACATTTATTGACAACAGCATTCCATAATTCAAAGTACATTGTCGCCTAGCTAGTTATATTTAGAACACTATATTTAGTAACAGTTTCTGCACTGATATAAAAGGAAACTCTGTAGACAACTTCCTTTCGCTCTGCAAATGTCTTCATGTCCTTGTGTGTGTTTTGTCTTTGTAAATGTTTTCATAACTAATCCCCTGTCAATATCAAGAGAAAGCTTGTGGGTTACTGCAAAAGACAATTCTACATCACTTGCTGCAAAGTCTGGTGGCAGCTTACCCAATTACTGCTGCAAAGCCTTTTAAGTGAGGAGCTGACTTTTGTCAACCTTAGGCAAGAACAGAAATTTCCCACAATCACTCCTAAACTTGTTAGGGTAAACTTACAATCTTTCGAAAACAATCGAGCTTAGTAATATTCTTTATTTAATGCATAATAGGGACATTATAGTAAATCATACAGAAATATAAAAGTTAATAACAATATTTTTTCTGTAAAAATTAGTTGTTATAAAATACAATTTGTAAACATTAGGTCCAAATATTTAGCAATAACACATTATAAATTTTAATACTTGGATATAACAGAAAAACAATTCATTTACTATCACATAAATTGTCTGCTGTATTACATGAAATTTCATTGTAATTAAAATTATGTAGGTACTTTTCCATAAGCTGAATTTTCTGTAAGATTAAAATCAATTTTCGTCTTGGCAGGACGGATCTCCTCATACAGCTGAATTGTATTTGATGTCTGATTCATCAATTCTTTAGTCTTACACTTATAATGAAAGAGGTATCCAAATATGAATGATATTGAACTGGTGAGCACTATGACAACTACTGCAGCACCACTTATCCCAGCAATGATAGGTGTGTTGAGATTTCTTGTTGCCTTCTATAATAATAATAATAATAATGTATTTAACATTTAACTACATATTAAATAGAAAACAGTGTTACTCAGAGTAACTCCACAGGATTAGTTACATTATAAAAAATCAAGCATTTAAAGTTTTCAGTGTACTACTCTATAAAATGCAAAATATCCAATTAGCTAAAATTTGTACCCCACCTTACTTTATGATACTATTTTCTCCCTTTATGCTACATTTTAACTACTCAATGAATTTTACATGTATTTTTAAATTAATGTAGAGGTAAAACTAACATTAAATTGCAATACAGAGGTTTATTTAAAGATCTCACAAAGTAGGTAAGTAACTCAAACTGAAAATCATGCAGGTAGAAAGAATATTGTTTCATGTAAGTCTTATGCGTTATTTAAAAGTGTCAACAATTGTCCATTATGCTGAATTTTCTGTAAGATCAAAATCATTTTTCATTTTTGCTGGATGTATCTCCTCATATAGCTGATTTGTATTTACTTTCTGACTGATCAATTCTTTAGCCTTGCACTTGAAATGAAAGAGGTATCCAAATATGAATGATATTGAACTGGTGAGCACTATGACCACTATTGCAGCACCACTTAGCCCAGCAATGATAGGTGTGTTGAGATTTCTTGTTGCCTTCTATAATAATAATAATATATATATGTGGGCCAGCCCACATTAGTAGAAGATAAGAAGTTTGAAGAGAAGTCAGAAGATGTAGAAGATAAGAAGTTTGAAGAGAAGTCAGAAGATGTTTAGACTGCGCGCCTTGCACATGAACAGTTGTTAGTGTTGTGCCCATATTTGGTCATTTGTGTGAGATGTTGATTGCCTGTATCATTTTCATTGGTCGATTTTGTGAGTGGACCTATATAAGACCCCTGACCACGTGTTGTAAGTTCAGTTCAGTCTAACGTAGTTTTATTAAAGCTCAAAGTGAGAACCCTAGCTCTCTAGCTGAACTCTGGTGGCAGCGCTTATTGCTGACCTCCAGTTTGTCGTGAGCATCGCGCACTATGGAGCCAGGCCCACACAAATTGGTGGCAGCGGTGGGATCTCTGACAGGAAGACATTTCCGGAGGAGGTCATCCATCAAGAACCCATAACGATTCGTCGTGCGGGATCACTCATTTGAACCAGTGGAGAGCGGTTGGGAGACGTCCTGTGGTCATTTAGGAGGTGAAAGGTAGCAAAGATGGTAGGCAGGTATTTATTGTGGCCCGGTATGGCGAAAGAGATTGAAGAGCATTGTAGGAGTTGTGATACCTGTCAAAGGAAGAGTAAGCACAAACCGAGGAAGGTGCTCGCTGTACATAGGCCAGTGCTTACTGAACCCTTCGAGAACGTGGCAGTGGACTTGGTGGGTCCACTCCCGAAGGGCAAAGGAGGGTGTAGGTTCCTATTTACTTACGTGTGCATGGCTACTAGGTGGCCAGAGGCGGTACCTCTTAGAAGTATCACAGCCAAGGCCGTGGCTGAGGGGCTGTGGAATGTGTTTGCTAGGACGGCTATTCCCGAGGTGATGCTGTCTGACCAGGGAACTCAGTTTTGCGGTAGGGTGGTGAGACAGCTATGTGAGTTTTTAGGAATTGAGAAGTTGAGGACTTCTCCATATCATCCCCAGACAAACGGGATGGTAGAGAGAATGCACCACGTTGAAGAGTGTGCTGGGCAGGTGTATTGATGGATTGGGTTAGTCAAATGCCGTTAGCTTTATATGTTCTGAGACAGATGCCTCATGCTGATAGCGGGTTCAGCCCGTTTGACATGGTGTTTGGTTTTAGAGTCAGGATGCCCTTGGACGCCCTGTACCATGGGATATTTGAAGTTGAAAGTAAGGAGATGAATATTTGTGATTGGGTTGCTGGGATGATGGATAGGCTTGGAGAATGAGGGACTGTGCAGCACTGAAGATGGTGAAGGGGAAGGAAGGTAGATTGAAGTATTACAGCAAGGGGAGTAGAATGAGAAGTTTTGAGAAAGGAGATTTAGTCATGTACAGGATTCCCGGGATGTCCTGTAAACTTGCAGACTCCTGGGAAGGCCCGTACAAGGTGTTGGATAGGAAGGGAGTGGTTAACTATAAGATTGGGAAGGTTGGGGCGAAGAGCCACTCTAAGGTGGTACATATTAATTGCTTGAAGGCTTACAAGGAAAGGGCAGAAGTGTTGAGGTTAGATTTGGTGTTAGAAGGAAATGAAGGTGAAAGGAATGTGTTGAAAGAAGATTGTAAGGGATTTGTGCAGGAGGAATTAGATGTGTTGTTAGGGGAGTTTGAGGAGGTGTTCTCTGACGTACCAGGGAATACAGGGTTAAGATGACGATAGATACGGGGGACAGCCCACCCATTAGGCAGCCTTCGTACTCGGTGCCAGTAGGGATTCGGGATGCGGTAAAGGAGGAGTTAGATAGCTTAGTTGAGTGTGGGGTGATCGAAAGAAGCAATTTGTCATCGCCTTTGGTGCCTGTGAGGAAGCCGGGTGGAGGTATAAGGCTGTGTGTGGACTATAGGAGATTAAATGAAGTGACTGTGCAACCTCTGAAACACCGAAGGTGCATTGCATAGCCCAAATGGCATCCGTTTGTATTGGAATTTTACAAATGGGCACACAAAACTAGTCTTCTCCTGATCTCCCTCATCAACAACCACCTGGTGGAACCCCTTAGCCAGATCCACTTTAGACAAAACCTTTCCACTTCCAACATCTCTTCAAATCCTGGTATATAATAAAGTTCCTTCGAGGTGTTGGTGAGTTGCACAGACTTCGCGAAAGTTTATATAGATGGTGTTTCGGTAGTTTCAGAGTGTTGGGAAGTGCATACGAGGCATTTGAGGGAGCTGTTTGATGTATTAAGAGATGCGGGCTTGACGTGTAAGAGGAGTAAGTGTGTGTTCGGGAAGAGGAAGTTGGAATTTCTGGGGCATTTTATTGGTGAAGGCACGATCAGGGTACCTGAGGCTAGGGTGAAGGCTATCGTGGAGCATCCGGTACCAAGGACCAGGAAGCAGTTGAGGGTATTCCTAGGATTGATACGTTACTACAGGAGGTTTGTGAGAAGACTCCACGAGTGGTTCTCTGTTCTGATGCCGCACACGGCTAAGACTTCGTCGGGGGAGGTGATGTGAACATGCTCCATGCTGGAGGCTTTCCGTAAGTTATGAGTTTTTTTATGTGATCATGTGTGTTTGACTCTGCCTGTTGCGAATGACGAGTTCAGTCTGGAGTGTGATGCCAGTGCGACTGGAGTGGGAGCAGTTCTGTCCGTGAGGAGAGAGGGAGAGTGGAGACCTGTTGCGTTCTTCTCCAAACAGTTGAAGGGGGCGCAGAGCCGGTACAGTGCTCAGGAATCAGAGGGGTTGGCAGTGTTTGAGGCTGAGCAACATTTTGCTTTTTATTTATATGGAAGAAAGTTTGTGATTGTGACAGATCACCAGGGACTAGAGAGTTTGAGATCTGGGAGACAGAAGAACCGCAGGGTGTACAATTGGGCTCTCAAGCTGTCAGAGTTTCAGTTCGAAGTAGAGTGCAGGAGTGGATCTAAGAACGTGGTGGCAGATGAGTTGAGCCAGTGTCATGGCGATGCCTGTGTCCGACACCCGTTTTTCAAAGGAGGAGGGGAGAGATGTGGGCCAGCCCACATTAGTAGAAGATAAGAAGTTTGAAGAGACGTCAGAAGATAGAAGTTTAAAGAGAAGTCAGAAGATGTTTAGGCTGCGCGCCTTGCGCATGAACAGTTGTTAGTGTTGTGCCCATATTTGGTCATTTGTGTGAGATGTTGATTGCCTGTATCATTTTCATTGGTCGGTTTTGTGGGTGGCCTTATAAATAAGACCCCTGACCACGTGTTGTAAGTTCAGTTCAGTCCAACGTAGTTTTATTAAAGCTCAAAGTGAGAACCCTAGCTCTCTAGCTGAACTCTGGTGGCAGCGCTTAGTGCTGACCTCCAGTTTGTCGTGAGCATCGCGCACTACGGAGCCTGGCCCACAATATATATATATAATATAGTACTTACTCCTCAGATTGTGATATGGCAGAATATTTCAAGAGCAGGCTAATATATTTTCACAGCCAGAGGTGAGTGAAAATAAAGCCAGAGTGTGAAATATCTAGCCATATCCCACTGAGGAGTGTAATAAGTAGTTTATTCCATGACGGCATAGTATCCGTCTCGCTGAGTCCGAGGTAGTTGCGCGCTGTGCACAACTTGTAGTTGGTTCGTGGTAAGTTGAGATTCCTGGTCCTTCGACCCCTTGCTAGATAGCTTCTTTGAAGTAGTTAAGTTTGTTAGTAACTAGTAAAGTAGGCCTTGTAACTCTCTAGAGGCTCCCCACACCCCCAACTGATATTGTAGCAGCTGTTCTAACATGGCTGGGTAGGCTCCACTAGAGTAAGGAAGCTGTAAAAATCCTGAAAACTGGTAAACAGGTATATATATATATATTATATTTAATATTACATATATAAAATATATAATCTAACACCCTCTATTAAAAAAATCAACAACAAAGCATAAATATATATTTTTATCCAGGGTTCAGATGGTTCAGCAGAAACCCATTTCATAAGTTTAACAACAAACTATCAGAAACCAGCCAAATAACTTGTTAATCTTCATACTTTAAAAAAGTTGAAGTTCATAATGACTCGGCTGCAAGATTCGCTGAAAATGTTTGATAACATTAGTTAACTGTTTCATAGTGAGAAATATGCATTAATATTCACTTCAAACCACCTAGGGTCTTAACATTTACTTTGTCTAATGACTGTAACAAAAAAATTTATGTGGCATGTGTGAATGAGAGCAGCGGAATGTTTTGATTTAGTTAGTTATATTTTGTTGCCATGTGATCATTTCTTACAACCTCAGTCAGTTAGTTCATTCCTTTTGAGGAGAAGGTCTGCAAACCTTCAATTATAAATAAATTGTAAAGTTGTGACTTGAAATCCTGGTTCATTAATATGCTGGATTTTAGAATGAACATGGACAAGTTTTCTAGCTAATGATTATGATTTACTTATCAGGAATTTCAAAAAAACAGCATAACCGTTAACGGCTAACATAACAATCCCCAAGACATTTTCTTTTGAAATCACCCTCTGGCACAAACATGTTTACTTTTGTTTATTTTCCTAGACACTTTCACTTGTTTATTATGTAGCATTTTGTACTATTCTGTGACGGTGACATCTGCATGGCTGTCGAAATGTCTGTAATCGCACACGTTAAATTATATGCTAGTGGTGCAGTTAATAATATTTGTGGATACAATAAGAATAGAACTTACTTATGTACTACATTATATCAATAAAAATTATGCCCATTAAAACTGCTTAATGAGAATTATTTATAAACTAAAACAATTTTGATCAACATCAAATGATTTATTAAAGTACATGCTAAAAGTTTAAGTACATTAGCTCTGAATTGTTGAGCAAGAATGGAAACCATCAATAATTTTGATATAAATTGGCTCTAAATCAATCTATCTATTTCAAACTTCAGCACAAGAATGTCCTGTCTATTAAACATAATGTAAATTTGTCTGAAAAGTGAAGAATATTCATAAGATTGGAACCAAGCTGTTATTTAAAGAAGTGATTTTTAGCATTTAGCATGTTTTTAAGTGATTATTGATTACTTATTTGTTCATAGAATGCTCTATTCCATGTATAGTTTGACTAAATCATGGTTAGTTGTGTAAATTTGTGATGCGTACTGAATAAATAAAAATAGTTTACACTGAAACTAACAATAGTGATTAACTATATCATATAATTAAATGATTAAAATTGTATTTTAGTTTGCCTGAAAATAATAATTGGATTGACTTTTAAGTAGTTTTGGAAGTTTCGAAGTGACACTAGAGAGCAAAGTAGTGTTTTTCATATCTAGATAGTATTATAATATAATTTAGAGTTGACAATTTTTCATTAAGCACTTGCATATACAATTATATAAGCTGCATATTGAACAACATAAATGGATTATTATTAAATAAATACCTCAAAATCTAGAGAACTGTGGGAGACATTATCCTTCACTGCTGCTCCTAATCAATGATCATCATTTCAAAGTACAAATAATATTTAATATTTTCAATTTACCAGTTGAAAGTAGTTTATCACACATACTAGAAGTGTAATTGTTCCATATGTTATTGCTACACTGTAATATAAATGTTGTACCACTCAAACATGTAATATTTGCAACTACAGATCCATCAATGGAAATAATGTAGCTTATTTGAGCAGAGTGGATCATCAAGAAAGGGCATTTTCCTGTAAATAAAAGAGCTATATAATACAGCATAATAAAAAGGAAACTTTGAGCTACCTGCAGTAAATATCATGCTGAGCACCAAATTTGAACAAACAGTAGCACCAACTGTTATATTGTACAAACTTTGATTGTTTAATCTAAGAATCACAGAGACATCATTAGTAGTGATATTATTTATTGCATTCGGTTGTGCTGGCACAATTACAATATTGTAGAAATTGAGAAATGTGCTTGGTATTGGTGTACTCCACGAGACAAAGAACAAATGAGATGCTCCAAATTGAAGAAGAGAAAGAACTGGAGGGTCAATGAAGGAGCCTAAAAGTAACAACATATCAAGCTCAGGATTTTTCTCTTTTGGTGAAATAATATAATATCGAAATTTTAATGCTTTTCAATGGTAAAAGTCTGTTTTGGTGGTGCATTAAACTAACAGCAAAGAGTTAATTAACTCACTAATATTACAAAATATTGTAATATGAATATAATATCTGGTTAGCTTGTCATTTGTATATAACACCAGTAAGACATTAGTAGAAGCTATCTAGACTACTATAAAATTCTTCAAGTTATATTCTTTATTGTCATAATGACAAGGAATATTAACACAAAATTTAAAGCGGTTAACAATATTGTATACTGCTGGAAGCTACTGCAAAACAATGTATACACTTTACTGATAAAATTATGCTGAACAATAATAATAACTAGATACAGTCCAGGTCTGAGAAGTAGACATTTTGGCCCAGTGAAAAAAAAACTTAGTCATGCGTATAAATGAGAGCAGAATATTTCCACCATATTGTTATGACTTCTTACTATACCGACAATAAAAAAACAAATTCAGGTAATCTAGTAGCTCTGAATGCCTTAGCATGCTTCTAACCTGCACAGTGGAAGAAGAGTAAAATGTGGATTTTGAAGAATTTTGCTATTGTAACAGGAATGTCTGATTCTTTCAAACATATGCCAGTTTACATTTTTTAAATGCAACCCAGATTGCTTCAGTTAAGTTGTAATAATTTGATGTAAGAATGGTAAATACTGCAGTCAGTAACTTATGTACAAGTGCATCAAGTGATCAATTTACAGGTTATTAATTGGTGACTTACCAGCAACAATAGGTTTAAACAAAATATTTTCCTGATTACACCTTATTAAAGTCCCGTTTAACAATGCAGCATTATTGAAACGGGCAATAGATCCGATGTGAGATGAATTAATAAACTCGACTGATACAAATACTGTTGTGATTTCAAGATGTTCTTGTCGTATTTGCCCTAGCCTGTTGAATCGACGGTCAAAATAAGTGCTAAAAGAAAATCCATTGGGAATGTTAATCATCCAATCTAAATTCTCAGGGCTAGAGCACCAAAATGCTACATCCTCAGAGGGACAGAAAAAGTTTGTCTCATTCATCTGATACAGTAATGTACCTAAAGACAAAATGAAACAGATATAGTCGCAATCAGTTTTAAATTTTACCTTACCTGAGGCAGAAGAAGACAGTAATATTAAGCACAATATTATTGTAAGCATAATGACAAAAAAGGTGTACTTTAGTAACCAAGACAATCTCAGAAAGTACTTAATGTCACCTGCACTTTACTACATAGACATAGTCTAATATAGGAAGTGAGTGATGTATTTGTATAAAATGTTTGGAAAAAAACTTGTTTACACGAATTATTGAATTCATTTTCAGCCTGACCATGTTTCTGGCTACCATTTCTCAACTTGGGAATACAAATAAATCATGCAAGTTTATTACAGTTAGCTCAAACAAGATATGTATTGTCATAGTTTGATATAGGTATGCCATTTTATTTAAACAAACAATAATAACACAGATTAAAGTATAGTAAACGAATACAATTAATACATGTAAATGAGAACTTTTTCTGGTGTGTAATTTTAATGTGACATTTGAGTGCTCACAATGTATGTTTAAAATATAAATTAAAGCTCATTATTTCTTTCACCACTACTGTTTACATGGATACATAACTGTCTCTAAAAAGATCCCCATCCTCACTTACAAATGTTATTTACTAGACTCATTTGAATCAGTTGTTTCTTATTTAATCAAATGGATATAGTATAAGTTTTATAAAGCAACTTTTGATGTCAAACAAGGTCCACCATTGAAAGCATTATATCAGATGTTTGTTGTCATTATGTTATAACTAGTAAACATCTGTTTGATATTGGCATGATAATACTGTAAGATAATAAATTAAAAACAAAAGCATAATTATGAACTCAAGACTTTCAATATAGAGGTAACATCATAAATTATAATTCCATAGAGACATAGCTTGGAGTTTCCTAGATGCTGGCTGCTTATTTTACTTGTGCACCATTCCTGCAGGTATATGTGACAGTGATTGACTTGAAGAGTGTTAACCAGCATCTTAGATGCTGGATAACACTCTTCAAGCTAAGGACATTGCTGTTGGTGAGGAGACTATCAGACCTCAAGTCAATTAGAACTTAAAGTTCGTTCTAAACATTCTGGAATGTCTATTTCAGATGGATATGCCTCCATGCTATAATTTATACTCTCCCCCAATATATGAAAAATTGAAGTTCAGGCCTTTCTTTCTGAGTCTGTTATCCCAAGTTCTGTAATTATAGAGACATTGACCTTCATGAAGCCAATATCTGTGTTTGAATGAATGGTAGGTAATACCACTAGTCTAGCTACTGATGGTGTAATTGATAACTATTCCAACTTTTTTTTGCTAAACTAAATTTTCATCAGCAGGTAAAGTAATGTTGTGAATCCAAAGAGCGCCTGAAGATTCTTCTCCTAACATCAAAGAAAAACAACATGCTTTTATCTATTACAGCATAAACAGTCTACTGAAAAGCTACATTGATTTTCCAAGACCAGAGCCTTCAGTTGTCTGACATTTTGAAGCCAACAAAAAATGGCTGTTTTGTCTAATTCAAAGCAAGACTTCAGGAATGCAAGCATGCTGAATTGGTGCCCATGGAGGAAATAGTGAGACCTATTACTGATTTTAATATTTTTCTGACCTATGGTATAGTAAAGAAGTCAGCTAATTTATTATGATGATCTGCTTCTAGGCTGCAAATATTTTTGTTTCTTAAACTGGGGACATATTCAAGAAACTCTATTGCATCATGAAGAGAGAGGCCTACATAGTATTTTCTTTCAAAACCACAATTTAGTGGTGCTGAAAATTAAAACACTATAGTTTATAGCAGCTATAGTTTAAAAAGGAAGGCAGAAGAGCTAGAGAAAGGAAAGGAGGAGATAGGAAATGTTTAGATAGTTCAGAAAAAAGAGAGCAGGAGAGGGAAACTTAATTAATCTTAACCAATGGTAGAGAATAATGATTAACTTGTGCAACTACATTCTTACTTTGCAATATGTCAGGTGCCACACTGTGTGGCGGTGTACTTGATAGTAATAAACAATTGTAGAGATACCTTACTGTGCTTAAAAAAATAGATAGTGATATAACCTATTACATCTTTAAAAAAATGTGAAAAAATCATAGTTGTCACGGGGATTCGAACCCAGGAGCCACTGGCTTTAGCCACCAGTGCTCTAACCACTAGAAAAATGTTAGAATCTTGGAAGTCGAGGGTTGTCATAGCTCAGTGGTTCAAGGGCGGATTTAGGCGGGCTTGACTGGTGTCGTTCAAGCCCCCCTTATTTCAGAAAGAGCCCTCATTTTTAAGCTAGCTCTGTTCATTATGTCAGTTCTAGACAGTTAGATCATAATGCTAGTTATTGTGTGAATGAATATTATGTATTCTTGTAGGAAAGATATAACATTTTCTTAGTTTGTTAAAAAGAATTCAAAAATTTACAAAATAACTAATGTTGAATAAAACAGTTCTTTAATTTTCAGTTACAATAATAATTTTTTTTATCATGAATATAAGTGTTAACATATGGGACAATCGTAGTATAATACTTTAAATAAATTTATCCCTATAATTTGACGTGTGGTGTAGATGTTAAGTTGTTATTCAAGTGTGTGGAAATGACCGAATGATCCGTACTTCACAACACTTTTATGTTACCTTATAATTTAATTGTCAATTATTGTGTGACTTGTACTTAATATTTTGTGAGCCTGTAGCTATAGTAAGTAAATGTAAGAGTTGATGATCATATTAGCTATAAGAATGGGTATATTAGGGACACTATTATTCACTTGACCATACATAGAAATTTCTGATACTAAATTTTCTACATGATATATTATGTACTAATTGATTTGTGTTTAAAAACCTTTCTTAATGAATAGTTAGTTCATGTGTTGTACTGTCAGAATAATATAGCTATTGTAACTCCAAAGATTGTGTAAAATTGAAAAGTGTCAAGAAAAATTTCAAACTTTTATTTCCTTCACAATTTCTTTCTCAGCCATCTTTCACTCATTAGTTGTATTCTCTCTCTTTTACAGACTTTAAAAAATAACACCAGGATTAAATAATTCTAGGCTATCACTGGGAGATCAAACCCAGGACCACTAGTTTAATGCACAATGGTTGTCTTATCACAGTGGCAGAGCGCTTGTGCAATAAACAAGCAGTCCAGGATTCAACTCCTGGTGACAGTGAAACAATTTTTTATCCTGATACTGTTAAGAAAATGCCTGTAAAAAAGAGTTAATTTTTTTTATTTTTCTTCCCATTGGGATTAATAAATGTTACTTATTACACCGTTAATAGTTACTCTGCACCACAATTTATACTCACCTAAGAAAACTCTGAAGTTAAGAAGTTTTTACTATCGTGAAACAAATTTTATTACAATATAACTATTTGTGGCTATATTATTGCATTAAATTTATTTCAAACAAAAAAAAATCAGATACAAAAGTACAATTCACTGTAATTACATCTGGTGAAAAAATGCATTATTAAAAGTCTCTATGTTTTAATTTAGTTAATTTACGAGCAATGTTTATAATTCAGTGTTTTCTTCTTTGTCTGAAAATAATGAATAATAATAAAGGATGATGTTTTAGACGAATATAATACTACTCAGATATAACTTTGCGTACTACTGGCAAAATCTTATACTATTTTATACATATAATAGCAATAGTTTTATATAATTGTATGACTAGAGCAACATAATTTAGCAGTTGTCGCTGCCTTCGCTTCGACCATTGAATTTTGACTTAAAATTAAATGTATGCTTCACGAATAACTATTGTAGATTATAAGTACTGACTGACATGGAAAATTATTAGATTTCATCTATCCTTTAAGCAAGTGATAAAAAAGTAGTATTTGAATAAAAAAATTCAAACAATGCGAAATCAGTCCAAGTTTAAAAAAAAATTCATCCAGCAAGAGAAGCACACTATGCCAGTCTCTAAGACTTCATTAATAAAACATTATTTAATGTGCAAAGAATTTCTCACTTTTTTCACTAAGCCACTATCCCACAACAGAATTGTACACTTTCTATTATTTGTCCAGGAAATCTAAAGCTCATTGATGAAATTCATAACTGTATATTATTCATGACTAGCACAGGCATTCGTTAGGTGATCCAATAGCTAGTTGTTAGTACCGTGTAACTCAATAATTCTTATTTTCTCATAACCATGATTATAAAGACACAAATACAATTGATCATTTAGAAATTTTCATTAAATAGCTATACAGATTCAATTGGAAGTTAAGTTACCACACATTTTATAATCAATCGATGGCGACCACTACTAATTGCCAGAACTTGCAGTAAATAGATAATATCATGTTTTTTTACACAAATTATTGGTGATAACTTACCTTTTTTAGGTTTTCCATCTGCATGCTCTAGAAAATAAATATATATATAAGCTTAAGACAAGTATGCATCAGCTGCTTAAAAGTGATATTGATTACTGGAAAGTTGATGTAGCAGCTGCTAATTTTCATATACAAACTACATATTGTATTATCTGAAGTTGAATAAGTTATCATTTACAACTTCTTGTAGATCTCAATCTCAGCCCCCTTAGATACTTTTATAAAATATGTAATCCTTAAGTATTACCTTTTTAAGCTTTACTATGCTTAAAATTAGTGTACTCGAAATGTATAGGAAATGTGAAATAATTGCTGCTTGAAACTCTTACATTACCCACAAAGTATCATAATGTCGAGTTTGATCACTGTAAAATTTAAATATGCCAGGGGCATTTTAAAGGCTCAGCTCTCTTCTCCTGACATTAATGCTCAACTTTTTCTCTTGACAAATTATACACCATTTCGATCTTTATTTCAGTTTGTTAACTCCAGTGTGTTGAAATCCAATATGAATTACTAATTATAGCTAAGCATAATGAAGTTACACTATTGTGTGATTATGTCAACACTATTACTATTATATAACTAACAATACAGTATAAAGTTTTTGTTATGCTTACTTTGTCTAAATGTTATGTTTGAGCAATGCTCAGAAGTTAAATGATATAGTGACAATTCCATAACATTTGCAATTAAGGTCTAGCATATGTCACTTTTCTTATTTTTTTTAAATTTCAATGCCTTGAATCTTAATTGCCTCACAAGGAAACATTTTCTACAGTAACAATACTGGTTTTTATGGGCATGATTACAGTCATTGAGTGAAATTAATGTCGTACTGAACATATTAATAACAAGCAGATTGTGCATATAACATCATTTTTTTGAACACAAATAATTGGTGATAACTTACCATTTTCAGGATTTACATCTGTATGCTTAAGACAAGTAGTATCAGCTACTTAAAAGGTGATATAATATTGGAAGTTAATGTAGCAGCTGCTAATTTTCATATACAACTTATAATTATAATTTCATGAACAACTTAAAGTTGTTTAGCTATGTGATATTATGAAGTTGAATACATTATCATTTACAACTTCTTTTATTCTCAATCTCAGCCCCCCTTTGATACTTCTAGTAAAAATATGTAATCCATGAGTAAAAATGTTTTATTTCGTAGTATAAATACACGTAAAGTGGACCACACAATTACTACTATTGTATTATGATGTTCATGTTCAAGAATTGTAGCTTCAGGCTTAGATAAATATTAATGGCAAAATAATGTTAATGAAAGGATGACTTGAGTGTCTGAAAATCTGGTATTGCATTCATATGTGTCATGAGACTCTTACCTGGAGCACCATTTAGAGGTGCAAGTTGTACTTCTTGCACTATCAAACAATACACACATTATTTATATTAGTCAATTAGTTATGTTTTATTACCGCTGTAAGTTTTATTTTTAACAACAAAAGTTGCTTTACTCCTTATATATATATATCTCTTTTTTGGTATGCTATACAGTGTCACAAATTTATGAGCTTGGTAACTATTTCCAATATGTTCTAATTAATACAATAAGTTGTGAAGCTAAGTGATACCATCTTTACTAATATCTTAGAATTATCATTACATGTGATTAAACTCATTACATGTACAAGTATTTTATGCTGAAGAACCCTCACAAATATTTTACATGTTGCAAAATATCCACCATAATTAGTTAATTTTCCACACCCTAATCATATTTTTAGACAATTTGGCATCTTATATGATTGTACTGACACCATTGCCCTAGTGATGATGGGTTATACATAGAATTGTATACTACCATAGATATCTTCAGTATGATATTTTTTGTTAAGTGACCAGTGAGATAACTCAGGTTATCACATAGTGTTATCTCATGGCTGTATTGAGCAAGCCCATTACCAGAGTAGTTACTATATATATATATAACATATTTTTCCAACTGTCCCAAACTCTGAGATTGTCCTGAATTTTTTCACTAAGCCATGCACGGTCCCACAACAGAATTATAAACTTTCTATTGTTTGTCCATGAAATCTAATGCTCATTGATGCATTCATAACTGTATACTACGCATGATCGGCACAGGCAATTAGCTGATGCAAAAGCTAGTTGTTGGTACCGTGTAACTCAAGAATTCTTATTTTCTTATAACCATGGTTAAAAAGACAAATAAATACAACTCTTCATTTTGAATTTTTCATTAATAGCTATACAGATTCAATTGGAAGTTAAGTTACCACACATTTTATAATCAATCAATGGCAACCACAACCAATTGCGACCAGTTCAGCAGGAACTTGCGTTAAATAGATAATATTATGTTATCCTTGTATCATTGATTCCTGTTCTTTTGAGTGTGGCCCCTCAATACAAAAAATACATTGATCAATTGTCATTGCTTGATGCTCCCATGTTTTCTTTCTTGGTCATTCTCATAAATATTATTTTTTTTAGCTTTACTATGCTTAGAGTGTACTTGAAATGACATCAGTATTCCAAGAGGTGCTGTGCATAACAAACCTAACTGCATCTCTATTTGGCCAAAAATGTATAGGAAATGTGAATTAATTTCTTTAAACTCTTTAACATTACCCACAAAGTATCACAATATCGAATTTGATTGCTGTAAAACAATTAATTATGCAAGGGGCAATATAAAGACACGGTTCTCTTCCCCTGACATTAACGCTCAGCTATTTTCTCTTGACAAATTATTTACAAATTTATATCCATATTCAGTTTGCTCAGTGTGTTGAAATGCAAGATCAATTACTAATTTTATAGCTAAGGTTTTTAATTAAGTTACACTATTGTGTGTTTATGTCAACATTATTATTATTACATAACTAGCAATAATTGTATCAAGTTTGTGTTAAACTACGTTTGTAACATATTATGTGAGTAATAATCAGAAGTTAAATGATATAGTGGCAATTCCATAATATAACACTTCTTTCCTTATTTTTTATAATTTTAATGCATTGAATATTAATTACCTCACAAGAAAACATTATCTTACATTAATAAGCTGTTATTTATGGGCATGATTACAGCCTTTGAGTTAAAGTAAACAGTCATAATGAACATATTAATAACAATCAGGATGCGCAAATAAACTATATAATATTATTTTTGAAAACAAAGAATTGGTAATAACTTACTTTCTCCAGGTATTTCATCTGCAGGCTCTAAAAAATAATTATATATAAGCTTAAGACAAGTATGTAGCAGCTGCTAGTTTTCATATACAACTTATAAATTGTATTATGTATGTGATATATGAAGTTGAATAAATTATCATTTACAACTTATTGTAGATCTCAATCTCAGCCCCCTTTTGATACTTCTAGTTAAAATATGTAATCCATAAGTTACCTTTATAAGCTTTACTATGCTTAAAATTAGTGTACTCGAAATAGGATCAGTATGTCAAGAGGTGCTCTACATTATAAACCTAGCTGCATCTTTATTTGGCCAAAAATGTATAGAAATTGTGAATTAATTTCTTGAAGCTTTTTTACATTACCCACAAAGTATCACAATATCAATTGTGATTGCTATAAAAACTTTAATTATGCCAGGGGTAATTTAAAGGCTCAGCTCTCTTCTCCTGACATTAATGCTCAACTGTTGTTTCTTGACAAATTAAACACATATGTCTATCTTTATTCCAGTTTGCTAATTGCAGTGTGTTGTAATGCAAGATCAATTACTAATTTTAGATAAGCTTTTCATGAAGTTACACTATTATGTGATTATGTCAGCATTATTATTATTATATAACTAGCAATATTGTATCAAGTTTGTGTTATACTACATTTGTTAAATATTATGTGAGTAATACTCAGAAGTTAAATGGTATAGTGGCAATTCCATAATAATAGCAATTAACAGTCTAGTATGTGACTTTCCTTATTTTTTTAAATTATTAATGCATTGAATATAATTACCTCACAAGAAAACATTTTCTTACATTAATAAAAATGTTTTTTATGGGCATGATTACAGCCATTGAGTTAAAGTAAACAGTCATAATGAACGTATTATAGTATGTCCAAGTTGAGTTGGCATGACAGCAAGCGCTGTAATCACATAACTATGCTCCAATTCCTACATTGATTCACTGCTTGAACATAACTAAAAATATTAAAAACTTCAAGTCAAGGATTGTGTTCACCAACTTGTACATGTAGAGTTGCAGTTTCCTTATATTTAAGCCTGACATACTAATTTAAGAATCATTGCTTACAAATCATTGGTCAATAACTAAGGAAAGCATATATTATGGTTCAATTAATTTTTTCATTTGTGAATAGTATATTATCGCTCTACTACCACTCTGAAGTGTAAGTTGTACGTTTATTTTGGGAATGTGGAATCTTTTAAAATACACTGTATGTATTTTAGAACTATATGTAGTGAAAGTTGGTTCTTGACACTACAAAAGACACTTAAAATGAATGATGATATTCTTATTACAGCTACTTGTTAACTATACAATAATAAGGCAGTAAATTTATAAATAATAAAAAGTAATGTACTTCAGTACAAATGGCAAGCGAGTCATTATGCAAAAGTAATTAAAATAGCATGTACTAGTCCTACTATAAAAACCCTGATTTCTATATCATCATTATTTTTTAGCTTCTGTTCTTGTACATGTTCTGTAAGTGAATCTTCAAAAGACCTTAGATCAACATTGAGACTTTGGCCAGGTAGTGTGAGTGCTTGATGTAGACTTTGTACTTACCTAACGTGGTAGGCGGCCTTATAATGACTAAACGAAACTCGCCCAAAGCTATTGACCATGTCTTGTAGCTACTAGTGGTGTACTTGAGCACAAATGTGAGTAAGCCTTCTGAGTTAGGCTATCTAAGCCAAAGAACTGTTGTTCTATTAATTTTAACCTCTATTTCTCTGGCCAGCTACCTAAATAATACCGTCAGCTTAAAAAAAAAATTAAGTATATTGTTAAAAATTTTTAGTGCCACAGTGTAACCACTCGCCCAACAGTTTTACTTAAAACAACAACAAAAGTAACAAACCAACAGCAGGCATTTCTAATGGATAACAACAGGTTTGATTCTAATGCTATAATTAGAACATGCATATTACTGTAGCATCCAAGAAGCTGTGTAAAGACAGCTAGTATATTTATTTCTTAGTTAAACATTCACTTTGTGCTATTCTTTAGCTAAGCAGTCTCTGTAACACATGACACTTTCACACATACATGTTCACAGGACAAGGAATTTTCAAGTAAGAACAACAATGTTGCATAGGGCATATAACTATGAATAATAGAGCATTAAGTTACCACCACTACTATTATATATCCAATACACTGTTAAAAAAGGGGTGTTAAATAGGATGGGCTACCTGGACACCCCAGTTTAAAGCTTTATATTATCTCCATCGAAAAGATATTGGAAATGAAGAAACTAAAGGATATAAGCTATTGTTATATATGCTTACTTGGTATAGTATGTACTAGTGTGGAAGTTAAGGGTGGCTGCACATAGCAACGCCTGTAGATCCAGACATTATGTCTGACTTCTTCTGTTTTAAAACTGTTACACATTCAATTTAACTACATATTTGACAAACCATAGATTTAGTAGAGTGAAATACACTTGCATAAATTAGTAAGTTATGTAAATATGGAGAGCTTAAAAATAGTATCATCAAAGTATGATATAATATTATTATTGTTAGTTAATTAGTTAAAACTATTATAAACTAGCGGTAACATAACTTGTAAATATTAATACCTTCAAATCCAGGATTCTGTTCACCACATGGTGTAGTCACTGAAAATTGTAGTTTAAATGAATAAAAAGTGTAGAAATTTGTAGCAGTTTCCTTATAATTTTAAGCCTAACATACTAATAAAAAAACCAACAAACATTTGCTTCGACTATTGGCAAATAAGTAAGGATTGCATACTAACATACAGTCTATCTAATCACGTACAATACATTACATACTTGCAAAAATGATTACATATAGCTGTTTTTTTATTTTTTTATTAGGGCACTGGTTGTAAACGTGGTGTGGATGGACCAGTAAGGATAGTGAGCTATAATGGAGGCTTCTCTCCCCATAGCTACTTTTTTAATTTGAATGGAAGGAGCTAGAGGTCATAGGGCATGTCTGGGATTCTTCCTTTCATGCCTGGATCTAGGGAAGGAGTTGAGAGTGTGGTAAACGTAGCCACAGATTTCGCGTAGCCACAGATTTCGCGTACGGAGAATAGCATTGAATATAAACGCGACCTCTATGTTTAAGTTTAATGATTTAATTGTAGTATTACTAGTGGTGTACTTGAGCACAAATGGCAGCGAGCCTAAAACTACACAATTGTTATACGATTGGTTTTAAGTTATAGTTAAAGCATGAGCGCTTAGTTTCTAGTCGATTTATTGCACGACAGCCCGAGGGCCGTAGGCCCGAGGACTGAGTGCGATAAATGTACTAGGCACTAAGCGCTCATGCTTTAACTATTTTAAATACCGGGCAAGTGTTATTGCACACTTGCCAAGTTATTACACCTGACAACAATATAGCAACGGTATTTAACTTCTAACACTCAATGCTACTAAATAATAAGGTCGAGTTTTTAAATTACGTTTATACTAAAGGAATTTCAATGCCATAGTAACCCCTCTCCACAACTGTTTGAATTGAAAAAACAAAAACAAAAAAATAATACACATTATTTAAACGTTATCTTTGTCACATGCTTGAGCTAAGTAGTAGCTATAACGCATAATACTTGCACACAACTGGACATACCTACACAAGACTTACCTTCCGCAGTTCTAGTGGACAATGAGTTTTCAAGTAAATACTGTTGCGTACAGCTATAACTATGACAAAGAGGGCGTTGACTCACCGCCGCCACAAACTCGAATAGAAATAGAACTCTGGTATGTTTTCAAGTTTTAACAGCACCCACAAAAGAATTCAAAGGTTAAACAATTCAATCTCTAGGGTGATACGGGTAATGGTCGCTAAATCTGAGGATTCTGTTTAGTGAAGTTTGGGACGTGGTCGACCATCGAACTAACATAAAAATATGCCAGGTCAAAGTACAAATGACGTACGCACATCCCCACATAAAACAAATATCCCCAATTTTCAATTGAGTTACCCCTGACGGAGTCTCACTCCCTTCGCTCGCTCGCCAATAATACTGATGCGCTCTAATAGCACAAAATAGCTAAGCGAGCGATGCTTTCCCTGTAATTGCAGCTATTCCATGCATGCTTGGTGTGGCTAGGAACATTTAATGGCTTTTAAAAGAATATTGTATTGGCTATTCTAATCAAGTATCAAGATCAATATAGCTCAACCAAATGAAAATGACATTTGTAAACGATGTCTTAGTGAGAGAAGCTGAACAGGCCAAAGACACTGACTGTTATTATATAATTTCAATGCAAAACTCCACTTCCAGCAATGCTGTTAGCTTCCCAGCTGCATAAAGCAGGCTACTGTTGACCACAAGAATTAAAATATTATTAGCTCACGAGAATACGGCGTGAAGAAAGGTTTTTTTTACCCACACAATCAGATTTAGGCTGATTTCTCAAAATCAGCCCAAATTCAGAAAAAATAGCACAATGAAAATCGCCGTTCTGAGTATTTCATACGTAAATCAATATATACTAGAACAAACAAAATCCTGTGGCTCGTAAGAAAATATTTGCTCTGTTTAACATTTAAATACAATAAATACTGTATATCTTATAAGTTAGCCACAATTGTTTTGTCCAAATTGAGAATTGTGTACTATTATTGATACACTTTCTCACCTAAAGGGGTCTGTAAAAAAAAGCAAAGGAAAATGTGAAAAATCTTAGTTGTCCCCAGGAATCGAACCCAGGGCCACTAGCTTTCCAGTGCTCTAACCACTGACGGCACTTAATTGGTGGTCTGTTGAGTATGAGACTGCAGCAAGCAGTACCACTCAACGGTATAAAAATAAAATGTGACGGTCTTGGAAGTTGAGGGTTGTCGTAGCTCAGTGGTTAGAGCACAGGTGGCTAAAGCCAGTGGCCCCCCAGGGTTCGAATCCAGGGCGACAATTAAGATTTTTTCACATTTTTCCTTTGCTTATTTACAGACCCCTTTAGGTGAGAAAATGTCAATCTAGTTTTTGTGAATGGTCAGAACTTAATAATAAACAATCTTTCTATGTTTAAATTATCTCTATGACCATTATTATAGCTACTGAACTTCTTGCTCATCATTATTATTGTTTAAAAAATATATAATTCAATTATCTTAATTATTAAAAGTAAGTTGAGATTGATTTTTGCTTCAGTTTTATAAGAACGAAACGATTACAGTTGTACTAGTGTAACATTCAATATAGAGTCCATTTTGGACCAGATGAAGAAAGCAGGCAAAACCAATGCTCAGAGAGAGTGTACAACTATCAAAACCAAAAATTGTTACTAAAACTTAGTCATATTATAAGAGAAGTGACTGGTTTACAAACCATTTTGAAAAAACAACAACGTGTAAATATGCACAAAGAGGACTCATGATAGCTAACATTGATTTAACACTCACATCTTACTATCACATACATCACAACAAAAATTATTGACACTATGGCAGATATAGGTAGTGCCATTTGCATTAGCTACTAATTAGTGGTGAACTTTAGCACAAATGGTGAGTGAGTCTTCCGAGTTAGGCTACATAAAACTAAGAACTGTTGCTCTATTAATTTAAACCTCTAATTCTCTGGCCAGCTACTATAATAATACTGTCAGCTTTAAAAAAAAATTAATATGGTAAAAGAATTTCAGTGCCACAGTATAACCACTCGCCCAACAGTTTTGCTTAAAAAACAAAATAAAAAAAAACAACCACAGGCATTTCTAATGGATACCAACAGCTTTGAATCTAACTCTATAATTAGAACATGCATATTACTGTAGCAGCCAATAAGCTGTGTAAAGACAGCTAGTATATATTTATTTCTTAGTTAAACATTCACTTTGTGGTATTCTTTAGCTAAGCAGTCTCTGTAACACATGACACTTTCACACATACATGTTCACAGGACAAGGAATTGTCAGGTAAGAACAACAATGTTGCATAAGGCCTATAACTATGACTAATAGAGCATTAAGTTACCACCGCTACTATTTCCAATACACTGTTAAAAATGTGGGTGTTTGGATAACTTAGTTTTTGTGTTTAATTGGATGCGCTGCCTGGACACCCCAGTTTAAGCTTTATATTACTCAATCTAAAATATATTTGAAATGAAGAAACTAAAGGATATAAGATATTGTTATATGTGCTCACTTGGTATAGTACATTCTAGTGTGAAATTATAAGGGCTCAGCGTGGGGTGTCCAGAGAGCACCTCCTGGTAAACATCTAATGAGGTGATATTTAAGCACCCCCGTTTTAACAGTGTAGAAAATAAACTCCAGAAATTTTTAACTGCACCCGCAAAATAATTCTATGTGGTTAATAGTTCAGTATCTTTGCATGATGAGGGTAAAATTCAATAAACCAATGTATTCGGTATAATCAAGTATGGGACGAGGTCAACCTCCAAACGAATATGAAAGTGTGAGGGTTAAAATACAAAATGACTTATGTTCGTCTAAACATATATATATATAAACTAGTGGTGTGTGCTACAGCACTAATGGCCTATGAGCTAACCTAGCTTTTAGGGGAGAGATGACTATGAGCTACAGGTGTTGGCATATTTTGAATAGTTGGAAATTGGAAATGTGCTAAGAAAAATAGTGCTGTAGTTGTCTGCTATGCTTTAATAAATAAAACAAAAAGTTCAGACATTTAGGTCTGCTGTAATAATATTTTGGAACTGCAACTCACTGTTAGGAACATCTATATTTGTGATGTTAAATGGTCTTGAAAATTCAAAATGACTAATTTCTTAGTGAATAATGTATTTTATATATTTATTATTGATAATAGCCACTTTATAAACTATATTCTGACAAAAAGGCCTAGTTCTAAGCGAGTATAGCTATTCATTTTGTATTATTTGTTAATTAAACCTCATCACTATTATTAGTATTATTGACTGATTGCTTCTAGTTTTAAAACTGTTATGCATTCAATTTAACTACATATTTGCCAAGAGTAAAATATTAGTAGAGTAAAATACACTTGCATATATTAGTAGGTTATGCAAAATATGGAGTACATAAAAATAGTATCACCGAAGTATGATATAATATTAATGTTAGTTAATTTGTTAATACTATATTATAAGCATTATCACTCAACTAGCTGTAACATAACTTGTAAATATTGATACCTTCCAATCCAGGATTCGGTTCACTTGGTGTAGTCACTGAAAATTGTATAAAAAAATATAGAAATTGGTAGCTGTTAGCTTATAATTTTAAGCCTAGCATACTAATTTAAGAACTATTTGCTACATACTATTGGCAAATAAGTAAGGATGGCATACTAACATACAGTCTATCCAATCATATACAATAACATTATATATCTATATGTTATGGATACACACAAGTAGTACATGACCCAAAACAATTGTTCTTATGATGAGTTCTCTTAAAGAATTTCATGCTTAGATTAAACGTGAAAGTCGCTTATAAAAGGGCATAACCAGGGACATATTCGCGATAAGTGGAAAATGGTGGCTGACAGTTTTTGTCACCGGCTTCCCGAGACTATTAAAGCAACTTTACAGCAACTAAGCGCACACAAAAGCTTGGAAACAATGTCACATAATAGTCCTGAGCATCTTAACTGAAGACAAAGCTATAAACACAAACAAGAAAAACAACAACAACAAATGATGGGCTCTAAATAGAGAATAAAGAAAAGTACTGTTTGCCATTGACGCAGCTAAATTCAACTGTAAAAGATATACATTGTGCTATCTGAGTTCTGCAAGATACTATCCTGAGGGTTCATCTTCAATAGAAAGAGCTATAGGTCAAAGGGCATGTCAGGAATTTTTCCTTTTATACTGGGACATCCGGAATGAGCTCAGAATGTGGTAAAGAAGGCCACAGATTTCGCATACGGAGAATAGCATTGAATTATAAATGCAAACTCTACATTTAAGAATAATAGCAATTTAATGAATGATTTAATTATTTTGAGAAATTTGTTAATAATTTAAGTGTGGCATCAAGAATCTTACCTTGTTGAATAGTAAGTTTCTTCTTATCTTTATAAGGTGTCTTCTTATTATGGTATTCTAAAAAAACAACATCAAGTCAATGGTATTTATTTATAGATAGCGTATATATTTGATTCAATTTGAAAAAAGGATAGTATATCAGGCACCATTTTGTGACCATTGTGCTAGCAATACTAATTAGAAAAAGGAGAGAAAGTATGTCAAAATACATAACCTTAATAATAATGAAGAAAGTTTATTCAAAATCTTAATTAACTACATAAATTGTGTTATTTCTTACTTATCACCGCAACAATGATGATAACGCAAATGGAGGCCCCAATGATGGCCGCAATGATAGAACATATAATAATTAAAATTTTAGATGAGCCTGCAGTAACACAATTATACATGTTGTTAATAAAATGATAGCTTCTAGGACTCTGAACCAATTGCATCAGGTGCAATGACATGAAAGTTTTAGTACATTAATTATGACATCTGTCACATACCTGGAGGGTGAGTTCCAGGAGGACCTTTTGGGGCATCTGTGTCTAAACAATAATACCAAATACTTCTATCATCAGCAATAGCATAAACAAATACAGGTGTATTTTTTTATCATTTCAAAATTATTGCAGCTTTGATATTATCTTTACTTAATACTAATTGAATATTATTGTCTATTGTGAATTTACAGATATTTTGATCAATATTATGACTAGTGCAATACGCAAACATACTTAGTTGTTAAAAATAATAGTAATCAATCATTATCTTTTGTACATAAAATAGGTATAATTGAACAGGCATATTCACATTCTTAAAAATTCTATATATGTATGTTTAATTTTATTATAACTTGATGTGTTTCAGCTCAAAATGGAATTTAGCTGGTCTGACTGAAACTTAATTTTGTATGATAGAACAGCAGCAATTCAACTCACTGATCAGCTTCCAGGTTGAGACCCACCCCTTAAAACTAGGTTATTCTGCACCATATGCAATGTGGCTATCTGAACAAAAGCTACTTTAACACTTTAGATAATACTTTTATTGAAATGACTGATTTTTTTGAGCCTGTGTAATACAACTGTGTTACATAGTCTTATGTTTATTATGATTCAAATAACTTTACTTTTAATAAAAATGGATATACTCAATAATCAGTTTGAAAATGCTCTATACCTGAGCTCTAGTAGATAAAGCATTCACTGTCTTATTTCCTTGACTATTGAACAATTGATTTTCAAGGTAGAACAGATCTGTCATGTAAGTCATATAGCTATTACATCTCATTAGCCAAGAAAACTTTCCTATTACCACTAATCGAATAGAAAATCAACTCTGGTAAGTTTGTAAGATCTAAGTGCAAATGTCACTCTTCTACTTTCTCCATAGCTCTTAGCCATTCAGATCAATGATATTATACAAACTAGGAGTTAATCTTCCTATACATCTGTAGTAATACAATTCCCTGCTCAAACTCTACAATGTTTGAGCCATGATCACTGCAATTTAAAGCACAATAAATCAATATAAGTTGATGCTATGCCTCATCCTCAATACAGGGAAATCTTATACAATTTGTTTCTCCATGCTTTCCTAATAATGAAAATGAGCTTCTTCTTTCCAAACTCAATGCTTGTTGGGTGAGCATTTCTTAATGAAAGTGCAGCTAACATAGCTACGGAATATAAATAGCAATCTGTGATGCCTGTCTGCTGCTTTGCAACATTCATGATTATGAGTGGAATTGATTTCCTTCATAACAGACAAGTTGCAGGCTACCTTGCATGTTGTGTACTATGTATCATGAGTATAGGCAACCAGCATTTCATAACATATTTGGCTTCCTCTATGCTGACATTGTAGGATTATATTGTAGTAGTGAAAGGATAAAATCAATAATTAGCTGTAGCTATGTGTAATCTATTACCTGCAACAAAAAATTAAATCAGTAAAATTCTACTAGTAAGCTTAAAATCTGTCTGGTGGTATCAGTATACCTCATTAACTTTGTTCTGAGTTTTCAGGAAAGTATTTAACTTGCCTAACAGAAACACTTCTCTAGTGAAGCCTACCAAACCAGGTCAACTACAGCTCCTGCAAAAGATCAGCTTTCTGATGAAATATTTTGCCTGATCACACTCTGACTCATGTAATAATTATAATTATGTATAATGTATATTATATATACTACTTATTACTAGAGTCAGATTGTGATATGGTGAATTATTTCAAGTGCAGGCCAATTTATTCTTGTGAGTTAGAGGTGTGTGAGAACAAAGCCTGAGAGTGAAATATTTTACTACAACTCTCTGATGAGTGTTATATATCATTATTTTATTTTATCTTTACTGCATTAGATTGTACAAGGGTCAGTAAAGTTTGCAGTAAACTCTGATGAAGGATTCCCACAATCCTTGCTCAAATATCTGACTAGGTTGGATAGGCTTCCAGAGAAGGTAGCTGTAATACATTGAAAAGTGTACAGCAGGAGATAACCATAGTGAGATCACTTGAAATATCCGTCGCTAGCTACTGATTTAAGCTAAATGAATATGTCATACTGGTATCAGTATTGCTGTATTGTACAGGCTCATTTCTCGTAAATAAGCTAACAGTTATAGCAGCCAGAGACAAGCTTACAAGTTTTCCTGCACATGTGCATTACAGCTATCTCCTCTATAAAAGTCTCCCCTACCTATTTAGAACAGCTGCTAAAATATTAGTTGGGGTTTGTGGGGGGAAGTGAGAAGTCCTTATTAAGTAACATTCAATGTTTCACAAGCAACTTTACATTATGAGTTACCTACTTTAGCTCAAACAACTGTGGTAAAACTTAAAATAAACCAATAAATATTTTGTCACAACACACTCTAATACACATTATATTATAATAATATACCAATATCTGAATTTAGACACATTTGTAAGGAGCTCACTTTGTTCACACAGTTGTACAGCAATGATTCTCCTATTTTGATAAGGCAATTGACTACTTACAAAAGTGAATTTAAAAAATATATACATTCAATTTCTATAGTCTTTAATTGAGCACAAATGAATGGTTTATGTTGCTTAAAATTTAATAGATTATAATATTTAAATATTATGTCACTCTAGACAGATGAAATTATGCATTTGCTTTGTTTTTTACTGAACTTACTTATTGAATTTACATACATCCTAGCAATGGGAGCCTGTGTCTCATCAGACTCTGTGACCAGTATAGTAAGTACATAATAAAACGCATTTTCTATATCTGAGCATGTCTCCTTATCGACATCACTTGAATCACTAATAATTATGCCACTAGTGATTATTTTACTATAATTCATGGGTAATAATGCAATTTGTTGTTTTTCATTATTATTCATGTCAGTATTACATTTAGAGCATACTCTGGTACCATTGTAGGTATAGGAACAATTCCTGGTACTTGAAGAAGTATCTATGAAATACACAATATATGCATATTAATATACTATTAACATGTTAAACTTCATTTATATAATTGCTTATTTACACATTTAAAATATTTGATTGGTAGATTACAAAACATTTACTGAAAGTACACTGCTGAAAGCATATTCATTACATGTATTTTATACATAATGAAATATTTTCCCCATGTCATATCCTGCACTGTTTGCATAGAGAACAGGACAACAATGTATATTCTGGGAATATTGCTCTATGTAAGGATTTTCCTACAACTGAGATAATACAAAATATATGCAATAATGTGTAACATAACATCATTGTATAAGTCAAGGTTGGAATAGTTACACTATTAATAAGTTTTTACTGGTAATTGTAGTGACATTGGTGCGGTTAAGGGTGGGGAGTAAAAATAAACTACGTGGGCCTATAAGGATTTTGAGCTAATGATTGAGAATTTGGACAACATAATGTTTAATAATATAAGAGTTAGTTAAAATTATGGATGCTATGGTAAGTAGTACATCAATTAATTTGCAGTTACTCTTGACAAACATCCTAAACTATTCTGTTCTGGGCATATTAGGATAACTCACAGGGCTAAATAAGCATTACTGAATACATCAAGTTAACAATGTCCCATCAAAACCAAATAATTTGTTATGCATAATTTTAAGTGAATGTGCGCTAATAGTTAATTTTATTACCTAGCTACAATTGTAAGTATTTTGGTGAATCAGTTGAAATTTGGGCATAAAATACTTTAGCTATAGGTGTGAGAATCAAATGTCTTGAAGTTATAAACATTCAAGTTCTACTTGTATTCAGAAGCCCTGCCAAGATGTCAAAAGTTGAATGTAATATTAGAATATTAAGTTCAATAAACTGTTTTTTACCTATGAGTGAAGGACAGAATGTTTAAAGTAAACTAACTAAACCTTCTATTCATCAGTTTTAAACAGTCGAGTTATAAGTAAACTCTATTAAATTTTTTATCATGAATAAGAAATTTATAATATTTACTATCCAACTTACTCATTTGCATTTTAGGATCAGTGAAATTCATTTTTGAACTATAAAAGGCTGTATAAACTTTAGATCCGTTTGATGGATTAATTGCTCCAGAACTATTCACATCAAATGCAAAAACTTGATAGTATCCAGATAAATAACTACTAATGTTATATTCACTTGTTTTCATTAAAATAAATATAGAGTTTTCGTACTCTACTTCATCACAATCAGTACTTTTGCATAGTAGCAAGCATAGAAATGACCATTTCGGATTAGTGGCATGACTGGAGTAGTTAAGGACTATTCTTAGTTCTCCAGGATCTACTCTTTCTATTGAAACACTTTTGAGTGAGTGAGTACCTAAACAAAATCACATGAACCTTTAATAATTATAATAGTCTGCTTTACAAATTAAAGATACAGTAATGAAGATAGAGCAAATTGTGATTAAACAGGAATTTATGTTTTGTTTTACTAAAATTTCTCTCCCATACACATACGTAATACATTGAATTTTATGACAGATGATACAATTGGTGACTATTTGAAAAGAGTCCATTTACAACCATGACAAAATCAGTAAACTGTCTAATAGAGTTAACAAAAAATTTACAAGGCTATAGAGGTTAACAAACTAGTTATCAACACATTATACACTAATTTACGATTTTGTTTTGGTTGTCAATGGACACTATTCAGGCAGTGATAGAATTATTAAAACACATTATAATTAGAAATAATATGATCTGAATGCGAAAGTTTTAAGTTCAACAACTCCTTATCACGTAGTTACAATTTTCACTTACTGAAAGTCAAATTCCATGGGTAGATACCATTACTGTTGCTAAGATTCATTCTTAAAGCGATATTATGTCCCTGTGGTAATTTTGAAGGCAAAATATATTCATAGATTTCTTCAGATACATTATTCAAAGAGACATTCCAATTTGCTTCAAAAATTTCGCTCGAGTGTTGGTGTCTCCATTGAGCAGCACTAACTTCACATAGAACTGTGTCCTGTAATATGCAACAAGTAATTGCATAATTATGTTGTTTAATCTCCTTAACTCACCATTAAAAGTACTACATTGAAATTTTCATTCTGTTTCAATAATTTGTGACTCAATTCCAATTCCGATATAGCTGAAAAAGTAATGTTGGGATGAAGATAATGCATTTTTTGATTGAATTGTGTATTGAAATACAAACTAGCACGATAAGTCAACAAACTTTAAAGCTATGTATTGAAGATATCTTACATATTATTAGCTACAATTTTCATAATGAAACAAATCCCACTGCAATAAATTTTGAGATATCATCCGGGAATTTTAGTGTATTTGTAATGCTATTAAAATATAATTTTTCTAGCATTAAATTGTATGACATAGTACGTACATAAAATTTTCAGACAACAGGTGAGAAACACTATTAATGATAACAAACAAATTATTGGCGACACCACACAGCATACTTTTTAATAAAATTCACAAGTTCATTTGGTTTATATCATGATAATAAATTAGCAACACAACTGTAATTCAGTTAATTAGAGTACAAACTTCGAAGCTACTCAGCTGTAGGAACCCAGAAAGATCAATTTATGGACAATTTTCTACTGACCTCTACTTTCTACTAGTACACTAGACGTTCTTCCTCTTTCATCTCTATTTACTGGAGTAATTGTGTAGTTGTAAGGAGCACATTGCGATCCAAAAGTAATTTCACATTCATCTGTAATTGACTCTAATATTAAACTTGTTTCATATATTCGACATTCTGTTGGAGTCATATTTTGTGCGAGACTTTCTGCTTTTATAATGTAGCTAATGTTACCATGCAATGTGTTCAAAGAATTCCAACAGAGAGATAAGCGATTGTCCCTCACACATTTCCTAAAATTGGTTTGTCCTTCTGGCGGTCCTATATAATACATTACATCTTATAAATAATTATTACATCACATGTTATTTTGATTTTCACTGTAAATTATGATGGAATTGTCTAGCTAATTTCTTTTATACCACAATCCAAGGAGAAGGGAAAATGTTAATGGTGAGACACTGCTATTTAAGTTGATGTTTTGTTAATATTTTATTTTTTAAGTTTAGAGGCCTGTTTTTGGCAATATCATCACCATCCTGAAGAGATTCTATTTTTAATGTTAAAAAGTATTTCTCACCAACTTAATACACTAGCCACAAGAATGGTAAGCCAGAAATCCTGTTTATAATTAGAAGAATGTATATTTTGAATATTATACACAGTCTCAATTTTTATTCATAAAAGACTGAGATTTGTCTCAAATTACCTTTTGTCATAAATTCAACAGAATAATAAGAAAATTTATATTTGTACTAGATAGCTATACATGAAAACATTCATTACAAAAACTAGCCTAAGCCAAAGATATAATTGAAAATACAAGCACAATTTTCTCATCACTAGAGCATTTACAATGTCATATGTACTTCAATTATGAAACTACTTCGATATTGTAAATAAATGATAAAATTTAATGCAAATTAATAATAATATTATGGCTCCGGTATGGTTTAAATCCACAACTCTCAAACATTTTGACTCTAATGTGTCTTTTTCTTTGATTGATGTTACATTGAAAACAAGACTTTGTCCTTAGGCATAAATACTGGCGACAATATTTGTTTATAAATACTGCATTTAGTTTGATAAGTTCTCCTTCAACATTTACAACATGACTTGTAAATACAACGAAATGATTGTTTGTAATTGAAGTTGGTTTTAAAAGTGGTAACTTTTGTGGAACAGTAAATTAAAAATAAATTAATTGCTTTATTGATTTAAATTGCCTGAACTCTGATTATAGAATTTATTCCCTACTGTCACTGTTCTTCACTTGTAAATTTACCACAAAAATTTCAAATTATATTTTATTTTTACCCACCCGCTATTTAAGGTTACTATCACAATTATTCTAATATACTGGCAAAACTACTTCTTATATATATATATATATATATATATATATTTATTGCAGCTTTGATATTTTTACTTGAATATTTCCGCATCACGCGAGCGTTCTGTATTCTCCCATATTGTACGGTTTATATTGTATGCTCCTTGTAGCGTGCGCGTAGCGAGTAAAATCAATGAAAATTGTATTGTAACCGGTTGAGAAAAATTTCAAAGAAGCAATAAATCACTTATCACACTCGTCGTACAATATGGGAATGATATTTTACTCTCACGCCACATTTTCACTCGCCTTTGGCTCGTGAAAATATTTTGCGTGCTCGTAAAATATTTTCCCATATTGTACTCTGACTGGTGCTATAAGTATTATATATATTATATATATATATATATTATTTATATATTATAACATGTGTATCATGTATTTACCAGGCAGGAACATTGTCACTATCTTTGATAGAATTAGTGGTCCAGAATCTAATTGTACTCCACATTGTATTGTAGTATTATGAAATAAAGTATTAGCGGATGTAATGTTCAATATTGAGAAAGTCCCATTGCCCATAATATCAGTATTTGTAATAATTCCATTTGATAATGTCTTATTACAATTACTTCGTGGACCGCAGTTACGATTTATTCCATTAAAGAACCAGTGGTAACTTCGAGCCATAGCTGTACTTCCTCCAGAATAGTAACATTGTAAATTTTCTGCATCACCTTCAAAAGCAAAGATTGTGCAATTTCCAGGAGAGTTGTATTGAATATTGGCAATATCTGTATAATAATTTAAAATTAAGTGAAGAAAAAATTAAACATCCAAATTATTTTGTATCCAACTACCCAGTTAAGCATGAACATGGTTACTATTAATGACCATATAATTAATAGTTACCTTGAATTTCAGCAGCACAGTATAGCATGAATGCAGCTATTATTAATGTTAAATTAACTGCATATGTTCTTCTACCCTAGATAGGAATAAAATGTCTTTATTATAAACCTGCATTTGTGAATATAATTTTTTTCCCTAAATTTTCATTACTTGCCACTGGCTAATTTTCATAAAAATATTGTACCACAATTTAGATTCACTATAACATTCAGTTCCATACCATGTATTTTTTATTCTAAATTTCAGAAAAAAATTATTTAACTAAAATTAAACCTATTAACCCTAATTTTCTGGTATATTTATGTGCTAACATCGTATTTGGATTTTATTTTCATAGCACAAATGTTACTACAATGAATTATTATTTAGTAAGCTCATAATATTACATACATTTATCATCCAGTAAATTGATATGACATAAATTATCACTCCTCCGCAAATCAATCGAAGTGTATATTCTAAGAAAGTAAGAAAATATTAGAATAACAGATTATTTTGTATATTTATTATAACAATTAAGTATAATTATGATTGTTACATTACTATATATACATGTATTTAATTTCATAAGTATGTTATGTGATTCTGTTTTGTGCTTCTCGGGCTTTCTTATACACATCATGGTTAGCTACTGTAGATTAACACTCTCTCCTACTCAGTTCAGTGACCAATTGCTCCATTTTCATGGGAAATACTTCAGGCAATGCTGGGTTTTAGGCTCTGTTGGTTTAATGCTTATGTGCGCACTCCACAGCTGACAATCGCAGAATCAAATACAAGAAGGTGCCTTTTTGTCCCATTTGTTCCGTAGTCAAATGATTAATTTTTCCCATTGAGGTAATAACGATGCTTTACCAACTCAGATCAGTTCATGAATTAGTTAAGTATACAAACAGCGTCATCAATTACCATTGTTGATGTCATTGTCGTCATTGTTGTTACTGACACACTAGGGTGGTATCATTATAGATGTGCAAATAAAAAAATTCAATTGCAAAAAAACAACAACTACTAACTTGCTAGTTTTGTGGTTATAGAAAACCTAGTTAATAATGGTAAATATACATTTGCATTGGGATAAACAATTGTAAAATACCAAAAAATTACCAAAATTATTCCAGGCAGATCCATGTGTTGTACTTGACATGTTCTGTACTTCTTCATTTACATAAATATTTTTTTCAAAGAGTAAGTTGTTGTATTGTATCATTCCATTAGTGATACTGACTTGGAAGACAATCAAGTCATAATATCCGGGGTTAATGCTAATCTCTATGTTTTTTGAACACAGAGTTCTATTTGCAAATATATATCCGCTATAGTCTCCAACACTCTTCAAAATAACTTGATAACCATCATTTGGTGAGGAACAGTTGCACCATATGCTCACAGAATGTCGAGTATCACTTGAGCAGTTAGATACATTCAATTCTAATAAAAAAATTAATATTATAATATTTCAATGCATTAAATGTATTCTCTCTCTTTCATAGGCAATTTTAAACATTACAGAATTAAAATATTTTATTGCCTATGGTAATTGAACCCAGGACCACTTGCTTAACACACACAAGCTCTCTGTCACTGAGCTACAACAGCCAGCCGCTTAACAAACATTTCAAATATGTATTTATGCTGCTATTTTTTAATGCTGTATTGTTTAACAAGGCATGTTAATGAGAGAAAATGCATGTAATGAGTAAAAGAAGGCTGACAAAGAAATTGTTGTATAAATTGTTTCAATATTGGAACAATTACCTTTAGATATAATATCTGGAGTTTCTATTGAATTCCTAGCTGGATTGATCTGGCCTTCGTCTAAATACCCACTATTGTTTATTTCATACATGTATGACATTCCATTTGATATGTTTGATTTCACACTTAAGATTTGTCCATTTCCTTGAATTACTCTAAAGGATTTAATACTAATATTATCATTTAAGATTAAAAGCAGACCACCATATGCTTTGCTGTTCTCCAAGTAGTTAATTTGAATTTCGGCCTCGGAGTTCATCATGAATGTACTGAATGTATAATTTTGAATGTCAAATGTACCTAAACCAAAGAAAATATCACTTAAATAAAACAAATGCAATTAATTAACTTACTTAGGTAAATATTTATTTCCACAACTTCATCTCCAATCACAATAGTAGCATTATATCTTCGCTTCAATAAGTGATCCAAATTTTGTAATTGTATGAATAATGTGCTCTCTTCATGACAGTTCATTATACCTTGAACGTCAATGCTATATTGGACATCGGTAGCATTAGACTGGATAGTTACATTGCAAAATGCTGGATTCTGTCAAAAAAGAATACACAAGTAAACATACACAGTAGTAAGGCAAAGGAGAAATTCAAGGGTACATTACTTCAGGCTTTAGAATCCAAACCTAAAAATTGAGGATGCACTTCACCACATAAACTGCATAAGCTTGTACATTTTCTATTATACTTTTTTTATTGCAACGGTTATCAAATGTCATGATTTATGTACTATGTATTAATAATTCATTGCACTTACTGTTGTATAATTATATTGATATGTTCCTCCATCTATAACTTTTCCTCCCAGATAAATAACTTTTGGTTTAGGATCTATTAATATTAAATAGCAAAATATATGTAAAAGAAACACGGAGTAATAAAAAAATTATTTAATTAATACTTAAGTTAGTTTTACAATAATTAAGTAGATATTTAGTCCATTTTTGTTAGAGCTACATTATTTAATTAAAGGTTTAGATATAGTTACAAATTTCATTAAAAACCTTATTCGATGAAGATATTTTAGTTATAATTTTTACTTCACTTATCTTAAATTATAGCTATAATGGTTATTTTTACTTAAAAGATTAAAAATTGATAACAATACTAGCTAAATTTATTAATAAAATAATAATATATAAATACAACTACTGTATATTATAACTTACCCAAACTAATTAACTACACCATTATAGTAAATTTTAGTTTCTATAAGTAAGTGATTTTATTTGTACACAATTTATTAATATATATGGCTGGATTGTTTTATATAAGTTATAGTTAATAAACTATAATTTTTGAAAGCTTCAGTTAGTTTTTCTGTAACATGAGTTTAACCTATGTTATAAGTGTACTGACAAGTGTACAGATAATTTTAAATAATTGTTACTTCAAGTCATACTTTCAGTGGTCGTATAAGGTTACTTTAAAATTACATATATATACATATATATTAGGTCTGAATGATTACATTACTAAAAAAACAATTATTATTAAGCCAGTAGAAAGTGTTGTTGTTAAATAAGTAGAGTAAAAAGGAATTAAGAAGTTAAAAGACTAATTGTGATTACAAGGCTTATATAATATGTGCATGTATATTTTAGGAAATAAGCTAATTAAGTATAAATTGGTATGATACAAACCTGGCCATGTTAAATGTAAAGAAATTCATAAAATAATCCGAAGTACATAAAACAATCAGTATTATCAAACCTTGCTTGATTCTTATAGAAGTAGAGTATGAAGGTTGTCCCTGTCCAGCAGTGTTGTCTGGAATCACAGCAATTAAAATTTTTTCGCAGTTGACATTTGGTGCATCAATATTTGCTATGGTTACTGTAATTTCATTATTGTCAGTTTGCATTTTGCTTATAATACCCATATAAGTGATAATAACATCATAGATAATATCAGCTTCCAATTGTGGAATATCTAATGTTGGCGGCGGTTCCCATTCAACAGTAACTGACTCAATGTTGGAACAGTTTAACTGAACTTTTGCAGTCAAATTTGTTACTTCAGGTAAAGTACCTATGATAGAATTACATATTATGTACATACAACTTTATGCATGAGATAATGAATTATACACATAAAAATTATTTTTCATGCAGTGATTTGCTTCTGGATAGGAGTAACGTTAGTAATTTCAAGACAATATTTAGCAAGTATATGCATTTCTTGGACATTTTATCCAATTTTTTAGTCTATAATTTTAATTTGAAGTGGTAAGTCATACCACATAACATGATGATAATCAGCAAATTATTTAGGATTAATTCATGTCACTAATGCTAAATCATTACCTAACATGATTGTTACTGACCTTGTACTAACAGGACAACTTCAGTAGAGTTGTACGGGTACATATTGTAATAAACTGCTGAACACTTGATGATTTTTGTGTTCAAACCTGATGTGACATTGTTGATAATTAAAGCTGGTCCCATGGGATCTATTTGTATGGAACTATTGCTACTTTGAATAGTATTGTTACCTATATACCATCGTATTTCCGACACTGTTGCACTGATATCAGAAGGTACAACACAAAAAAATATTATCGTTGATCTCTGAAATACAATAGCCGTTGGACCATTTGAATTGCTATGTCGGAGCGTAGGCGATACACATTGTGATTCTATACACAGAAACATAAAATATAGTACTTGTGATTTAATATTATATTCCATACATAAAATTAATATTAAGAACACTATCACAATAAATGAACATAATAATCTATTCATTCGAATTAATCGTAGTATTTGTGAAGTTTAAAAGTTTTGACTTCAGAAGCCTGATGAATGTTTATCGAAGCTGAAACGTCTTGTTATAATTAAACTTCACCAATACTATGATATGTTCAATAAATATTAACATAACAGTAATAATGAATTTGTACAGTATAGCACTGTCACTACATAGTACATTTAAAGTTAGTAATTCGATTTTATTGGCATCATAATGTTCAATGGCTACTTACTTGAATACAGTATTGGTGAATAGGAGCCAAACTAAAAAGCAAACTAAATAAATATTGCACAAAGATTGTAACTGGATATAGCAAACTGAGAGGTAATGTTTTCAAATAGCCTATGATGGTCATCATACTTATGCCTCAAAACGAAGAGTACATCAAATGAAAACATATCAGATTATACATTCAAGTTATTATAGAACACAATGGTAAGTGTAAATGAGTTGATGTCATAAACATTAGCCAGGTGGATCTTAAGATGTCTAAAGGAAAATGTCAGATAAATTTAACTAACATCACAATGAATATATGTTAGTCTAGTTATTATTGTTCAGGTGATAAAATATTATGTTTACTCCTACCACATATAGGTTTATAGCCTGTCCATATTCCATCGTTAGAAAGTGTTCGTTTTTCATTTCCTACCAACTTCCAGCATGGATCACATGAGTATGTAGCAGTGTTGTTGCTACAGTTCACATTCCCATTCAATGGCCTTCTCAGATAAGTACACTCGTTACCTGTTATAAAAGATTAGTATTAAGTTACCTGTTTTAGAAAATGTAGCATGATATCTATTATTAGTGTAAGCAGCGGAACAAGGCCAGACCTCCCATGTTTCAAGTGAGACACTCTTTGTTGAAAAGCAATGATATCCTAAGAGCAGACCTAATATGCTTAAACTTGCTTACTTAGTCCATAGCGAGCAATTAAGTAACTGCAATATTTTATAAGGCAATGAATATCACCGTATAACCACACTTCTAATTGTTTAAGTACTTTGGTTGTCAATAAGATAAAAATTATTAATTAACTTTGTAGTTATGGATTAGTATGAAAATTATCATTTACTCTTTTTCTTCAAAATGTTTTCATTATTTTTTAGAATTATTCCACTATACACAACACAAGTCATTTCTTGCAGAAAACTGAAGACAATTAACTTAGATTTAGGTCAACTTTTCGGATTTTCCTACGATTTCTGATAAAACGTCAGCTACGTGCAGGTTCGTATTTTTAGTTGGTAACCCCCTCAATTGCATTTTAATCCTGCGAGCTAATATTTACTTGCAGTTCTCGGGAGGGTTATTGGAAAGTTTAGTCTGCCTAAACTACCTCAGAGTTTCCCCAGCATAAAGAGGGGAAGAATTAGATTATGCATTTTGTTTTGGTGAAGCATGGGTCATACACAGTAGCCGCGTACTAAAACTAATGATTTATGCTTACTTGGATATTTCACATTCCTATAACAATATTATTATGTGTTTAGTTTCAAGCACAAATGCATATGAAAGTCATAATTGTAATTTGCAACAGACTAACTGATGCTTACAGTTTTAATCTCATGTTTGTGTCGTTGTATCTATAAAGTGATAATGGGTAGGTATTCCCAAACTACATTTTTGGCCACAAACTTTCAAGGAAGTAAGTACAAATTATATTGCATTTAGCATCACTACAAAAAATTAAGTTAATTTGGCTGCTTACTTACCTTGACATATAGGTAACAGCAACATATATAAAGTAATGAAGAATTTCATTGTCTTGCTGTTCACAATCAGAGGTAAAACAGAGTATGAATGTTTTGGGGATCTTTTATTGGTGTCATGTTTTAAATTGAACCGTTCAGGAATGTAATGAATTATATTATAAATCTATGAAATTCATTACTTTACAAGACAAACAGCCCTTGTTATTTAGTTTTAGAGCTGTCGAGTGTTTTTTTTAGAGCCACCTCCTTTCACCTTATTCCCCATCACATTACAGAACATCCACTCCAATTCCATTAAGTTTCATTCTGATTCTACCTTGGCTCAATCACATTACTCCCCACCATTCTTTACTTTCGACATGGTTATTAGGTAAGCGTTAGACTTACATTGAGTCAAGAATTGAGGTGAATTAATGTCAGACATTGATCAGGTTTCGTCTAGGACATGCAAGTTTAAAAACATGGAACCTGTACGGTACATGCTAGTTTAAAAATATGAAACCTGTATGGTACCTAATCCCATGTGGCCAGACCCATTACCTACTGCTTAACCAGAAGCCATTTAGCCGTGTGAATCCAAGTGAATTAAGCGCGCAAACATTAACGTTGCACGTTCAAAAAGGGGCGGTAACGCAGGTGCGCATTCATTCTGTAACTAATGCTTGCAAGAAAGCAATTTAGTGAAGTTTATAGAGTTTTTCTAGTGCTGTACAGCTCATCTCGTCTGTTTCAACTATATTTTATATGTCTGATGAGGCGTTCTTCTAAAGAGACGAGATTAAAAACAGTCTATTCTACCTATGTCCCAAGAAATATTCTGATATTCACAGGATTCAGCTGTACAGCACTGTTAACTTGTAGCTAGATTTATTAGACTTTCTTGTAGAATAAAATTATCAATTGTATTATTTTATTTATAATATATATGAAAATTGATGAGGTGATAGAATTTAAGTAGTACACATACAGTGCTTCCTGCTTAAAGAGCAAACTTTTTGAATTTTTGACACTGTCATGGTTTTTATTCCACTGCAGGGAAACTAAAAGCTCTACATAGTTCATTTTTTGTATGGAGATATACTAAGGCTATGTTAATAGGTTCATCAAATTAGTTTGTGGTTTTATGGTTACAGTGTGATAGGTGGCACCTTGAAGTGGCTGAATTTTATCATTTTTTTATACTTGGACCTTTCTCACTCAGCACATATAAAATATAGCCTGTGAAGTTTATAGGAAAAATAAATTGGTGCACCAAATTAATTTCATTATTCAAAAATTTCGAAATTTATGGCCAAAAATGTAGCAAAAAAGTGCCAAAAGTGTTTAAGCCAGCATTTCTTTGTTTTTATACTTGGACCTTTCTAGACTTGTCAGAACATAGAGTAATAATTGAAGTTTCATATATATTTTTTGTGGGTGTTGAAATATAATATTTAGTGGAAAAAATTGGAAAATTTTGGCTGACTATCAGCTTTTGCGGCAGAGATCGCCATTTGATGACGTCAGATGACGTTTATTCAGCTTTTAGCGGTATGCCTTCTACGTAATCGCTACGTAAAATATTAGCGCAGGCGCACTCAAGTCAATTATAGCCGGGCGGCAAAAAAGCGGGTAACACTTATTGTGTTTCTTTCTCAGGTGCAAGCCGGTTTAGAACCACCAGGTGAAGCCGAAAACAGGAACTTAGCATTCCTGAAATGCCTGCCAAGAATGGACGCTCAGAGGCACCTTGATGAGAGGATACAGTGATTGTAGCACCTCTTCTGCGCTCTGGATTAGTAGCTAAGAGGTGAGCAATGATTTAGATTTTAGTTGACAAGTTTTGTCTAAACTAGTAGTTTTAGAATAGTTAACTAGGTTGTAAACAAAACTTGGGAGACCTGGAGAAAAAAATATAGTTCATAATGTGAACTAATACTTAACCCTCTCGTTCCTGAATTGTTTTGACGCGCGCGGAAAAATCTAATTTTCTACCGCGGAATAGAGCATTGCCGTTTTATTTTTTTAACTCGATGCTGGCTGGGAAAACCCCATAGCAACCATATATCACTAAATAGAGCAAGAGTTTGGGTTTCCCCTCATTTTTTGATTGAGAAAATTGAATAATATTTAAGCCATCTACTAATACTTCAAAAAAAAAATTTCCCCCCCCCCCAAAAAATCCACTTTTCCCATCAATAAAAAAAATAAAATAAAATAGAAATAATATTGTTTGATGCATTATATACCAATATTATATTAGTTCAACAATAAAATATGTTGTTTGTTGTGTGTGGTGCTGATTGTGATCATGTAGGAGACATCTATGAGTGTCCACAAGGAACGTATGCCATCGAACGTCGAGCTCCACTACAAAACAATTTCATATACACAAAAACACAAACAACAAAGATATTTGTAATACAAACAACAAATTATTCATGATCCTATATAATTGCAACTTTATGATGTATTGTATGCGGTTTCATACAGGATTTTTGTTTGGGGTGGGGCTCCGAGTGTACTTCGCCACACCCATTTTTTGGAACCTACACTACTTTGATGCACATCTTTGCATACGAGTCTATACTTCACACTGATAATCAGTGTTCGGTCCTATGCACTAAATGGCTCAGTCATGATAGGAACATAATGGAATACAATATCAGACTAAAAATAAATGCTTCCTAAATGTTCATTTCTATTCAACTCCCAAAATTCTAGGGGGGAACACAGCCATGCCTCCCACTGTATGAACCCTGGTATGTATACTCTACACTGTACATGAGAGAAACATGTATTGATAAAGTGTACTTTGAAAATGAAAAGCAGTACAAGCACACACGTGGAATTCAACTTACCCGGCATGGATGGTGTCACAGACTGAACGATCCCTCCCATAGGATCCGGAACCTCCATACAATACCAAAAAAACACAAGACAACAATGACATTTGTAACATAACAGCTGGCCTCGCTGAATTGAGCCCCCCCTCCCCCGTCATTACTTTTCACTGACATTCTTGTACCATAACCCCCCCCTCCCCCGTCATTACTTTTCACTGACATTCTTGTACCATAACCCCCCCCTCCCCCGTCATTACTTTTCACTGACATTCTTGTACCATAACCCCTCCCCCCCCCCCCAGCCCTAGCTGGACACCCAAATACAGTAAGTTGAAAAAATGAAATTCAACTTACCCAGCGTGGATGATGTCACAGACCGAAAAAGACCACCGAGTTCGTTCTCTCTCAGGTTGGATACGGAAACGTCACAAACTGTTTGTTCATGGTTGCTCTCTCTCTCTTTCCACAAATGCACGCACACACATACACACACACACACACACACAAGAAAAAAGAAGCTACAGGTGAATACAGATCATAAAAATAAATGTATAATTTATTATACATAAATTGACTGGTGTACACACACACACACATGAAATTCAACTTACATGGGCATAGTAGTCACGATCCAAAAAGATCCAGAGTTCCCTCCCAGGTTGTATACGGAATCGCCACATACTGTTTGTCCACGGTTGCTCTCTCTCATTCCACAAATGCACGCACACACATACACACACACACACTAGAAAAAAGAAGATACAGGTGAATACAGATCATAAAAATAAATGTATAATATAAATTGACTGGTGTACACACATACACATACATGAAATTCAACTTACATGGGCATAGTAGCCCCGATTGGAAAAGACCCCCCCCCTCCCCCCCCGAGTTCGTTCCCTCCCCGGTTAGATCTGGAAGCGCCAGAATAACATTTCAACTCCACGCACACACATATACATCGAGTGTGCAGCTCCACCTCCACTACAACACCACAAAAACACAGACAACGACAACGACAATAACAATACATATTACTTTTGGGATGTTCAGGGAGGGGGAGGGGGGAGAGCAGCCATAAATATCAAAGTTTGTGGTCCTTTACACAAAAGATTATGGAATATCAATGAGTGTGTTGTCATCTTTCTTCCACTCTCCCCCTACCTCATCCACCAGACTCTTGTTTTTCAATTCCCGCCTTCTCCGACCGCGAGGACGTCCAGAACTCGGAGCAGGAGGAGCCACTTCCTCTTCTTCATCACTGGAACCTGCTGCCTATTCGTGTTTCATCATTGGAAGACTCAGGTCCCGTATCCTCTCCTTCATCACTGGAAGACTCTGCTCCTGTCCCCTCATCTGCGTAATCTGGGTCGGTGACTGCATTCACATCTGGTCCTAGTAGTATATGTGGTAAAAACATTTTTAATTTTTTTGAAAATTTGAATTTGTTCAAAAAACCACAAGCAACTTTCAAATCTCAAAACTCAATGAAATATATATAATATTATAGCTAAACAGCTTACTCTATCTCAATATAGCTATAAATAAGTCCTTTCCACAACAGAAGCTTGCTATTTTTCAAGAGAAAGACAAGAGAAAGACAAGCTTACCTCATCATCTTCTTGACTCCCATTTTCAGTATCAGAGTTGACGGGGTCTGGTCCACCAACCCTGATACAGGGCCTCCTATAGCCCTAGATGTAGTCTCCCTTCTCTCCGCTTGATCCTGAGTCGCTAGAGTCAACATCAAGCAAGTCTAAAACTTGCACCGCATTGTAACTTCTAGACGCCATCTTCCAAAAAATGACTTTGAAAAAAATTTTTTTTTGCATAGTTACCGAGGTCACACGACACGCTCACTTTTTTCCTATGATATAATAAGCATTACCTAAGACTGTACGTAATAGGGAGGTCCCCAGTTGAACTGGCGATTTTATAAAAAATGGAGAAGACAGTAAGTCAAACCGCAAAGTCTTGGTCGGCAAAGAAGCGGTTGTTTCAATGTGTTATGGAAGGCTACTGAGCTCAAGCAATTTTTTGCTGCTTCTACAAAGCTCTGGAGATGACTGGATCCATAAATGAAGATGCTGTGAAGACGGTAACTTTTTTTAAAATTCGACGGAGAACCGATGTTTTTTTTTTTTGCCGAGGAAGAAATAAACGCAACTGCTGTGAGGTACTGTCGAAGCAGTCCAGGCTGAAAGCTATTTTAGATGCTTCTCCAATGCATTGGGCACCTGTGTATGCAATCTGAAGGTTCTAGCTATAAAGTAACTATTTTTAAAAATTCGGAGAAGTCAATCGGTCTTAACCCGCTTTAAAGCGGGATCCGGAACGAAAGGGTTAATATTGCAGCTGCTGCATCTAATTTGCTATATGTGCTAGGCTGCACACTGATGTGTGAAACATTCATCCGTCCTGATTCCACCTCACTCTGACAGGCACTTTTCAGGCTCTTCTGGAATCCCCCTGATGTTGTCATTAATCATAATACACACATTTACATTATATTATTACCAGTTTTCTGTTATGAAGGTGCATTATCAAAAATGAAAAAATCTAGGCATGACGTTTAAATAAAAAATCTGATATAGCAACTTTATAATAAAGAAAATGTATATAAATTATGTGTTCCAGAAGAATGACTGGTCAGCTTTGGCATAGTGTGGGAGTCTTTAGTCCAAGTTTACCAGTGGCATCATCTACTGACAGTTTCAACAATGACTAATACTTACTAGATGACCTTGAGCATCACCAGGAGAGGGTCAGCAGGGCCTGCTACATTATCTTTGCTGGAAAATACTTCCGGTATTAATAGTTTTAGCAATATCAACCAGTAATTTAAACTATTCTCTTAGCTCTGTGAGTTCGCAGTTGAATAAAGTTAATTAGAACGCAGCAGTTTCTAATAAGGGAAAGTACCTACACGAGGGCAAGAAATTAATAGGGAAAGTACCATTTGGACCGCATCATAATGACGAATTAACCACGGGTGAGGAATGACGGTCCCGTGACGACACGCCGGGTAGAAAATAATGACGACAAAATAAAATGGCGATAATGTATTAGAGTCTATGGGAGAAGTCTGGTTTGAAGTTTCTGAGGAACCTTGTGGTGCTGTGTTTGTATTAACCTATATTTTAAGTGACAAGAAATTTGTAACTATACAGTTTTGTTAGATAAAATAGATCATATCATAGTGTTTCAAAAAATTTGTTCTTTAAGCTGGAAGCACTGCGTACAAAAAAATAGTTGTGATCTGAGTTGAAGGTGGAGTGCAGCCTGAGTTGGTCCTAATCCTTACAATAAATGGCATCTAGTAGTGAAGAAAAAGGAATTGGAATAAACACAGCTTTGACAAGAACACAATTTACATTAAAAAAAAAAGTACCGTGTGACTAAAATCGGGCACGTTTTGAACGGGGAAACTTGTGATTTCTATTCCCATAGACTTTTGTATTGAGTATTGGAATAGCTCTTTCTCTCCGGATTCAAAAGTTATTTAAGTTTTTTCTGGCCAACTCAACTTGGACATAGGAGCTATGAAAATAAGCTAGTATGTTGTACCTTATTGCGTGCCAATAAGTACCATCACGCAGTTGTGGCACACCACTATATCAACCTTCTCTCACAGAGCAAGAGATATTTTGTACAAACATTTAGCTAGGCGTTGAAGCTTCTCTGTGCGGTATTTATACGTTAACGTAAGGGTTGAACCATGAAGCATCCAGTTAAGAATTAATTACATTCATTTTGAACTGATTACTATGAACTAATGGGACCAGAACTTTTTATCCAGCTTAGTGGTAGGTAAAGGGTCTGACTATGCGTGTCTAACGTTTCATTCCCGCTTTCCAATCTCCACCTTATTTCCTCCAATTAACACTGTTGACAAAAATGTGGAGGTTAACACGCTAGTTTTCTATGAAAGACGTTACATGCAGAGCGGTTGCTGACCCTCACCTTTGAAAACACGTGCACACTCTTGTTGTCAGCTTTCACTTTCGACTTTCTTGGGAGTTTTCTTTGGTGACCCTATAGTCCAGCTTTGTGAAAGAATTGTGCCTTTGATGATTAAAGCATGAAAATTGATACAGTGTTAGAATACACACTAATTAAGGTTTTTAGCTATAGAGACATTGCAGATTCAACCTGTAATAAAAATTTCTAAAATTCACTAAAATATGTGTGGATAACCAACTATTTTATTGTATTTTTTCAACAACATATTATTAGCATAATGATACGATATGACCCAAAATCCAGAAGAATGTTCTGAAGATCTTGATTAACCTTCTGGCTTCTATTCTTTCTTAACTGACATAACTGGCAGAGATCTAGAAGTAGTCCCAGGTAGAATACCACAGACACTGGCGAAACTTTCTGTCAAACACCACAAGGCCCTCACTGTTCTGCATCAGGACAAAATAGATAGCTATAAAGCAAGCCGATAAAGGCTCCTGTATCGTCGTTAAAGACACCGTCCAATATCTCGAAGAAGGTCTGAGAGAACTTAGGACACTTACACCTACATACACCCAAATATTCTGCAAAGACAAGCATTGCCCCCCTACAGTCTCCGGAAAGTCCACAAAACACCTCATCAGCTTACATATTTTCTTGCTGATCGGGCCCCACACAAAAAATCAGCCAACTCATGAACAATATCATCCAAGACTATCTGCACTCAGTCACCTGGTTTCTTCCTCCACACATGTGATACACATCATAGAGATCCTTTGAATCCCGAGAAAGAAAAGACAGACACTGACCATGACTATATTAGATATCAAGGGTACATGGCTTGGGAGAGACCCTAAGATCCTCCCAGCACTAAAGGCTACAACTCAAAGCTATGTGGAGGGAACTCCTTCTTCACATCCTCAAGGGCAACACCTGAGTGTGCCAATAACTATAAACAGATTCGAGGTGTGGCCACATGGCACGCCAGGCACCCACACTGGCAAATATATTCATGGGCAAAGTAGAGTGTGATGCACTACAGGAACCCAACATCTAATATGGCTTCGATATGACATACTCATACTGATGGAAGATACGCCTGCAGAGTTGAAATTTCTTTCCAACATGTGAAGTGCCAAAATTCAACTATAAAGTTTACCTCCTCCCACTCCCAGGACTTCATAAACTTCCTGGACATATCACCCTATTCAAAGACCCCAGATAAAGAGCCACACGAACCCTGGACATCAGACCTTATTCAAAGGTGACGGATCAACACTCATATCTACAATTTTTGTCAGCCCATCATCGACCAGTCATACTAGGGGTGATTAAAGGCAAGGTCATAAGATCTCTGAACTGCAGCTCCTACCCAGAAATCTTTGCCTTGGTCATAGAAGAGTTGGATAATTGATTTTTCGAGAGAGGATATCCCAGGCAGCTTCTTCATCGTCATTTCATCCATCAAGTACTCCAATAGAAAGAGACATATTGAGCACGTCCATAACAAGTCCCTCCCAGATCGTACTACTGTCTTATTGGTTCGTCACACCAACTATCCAGCAAGACTATTGAGATTAACAATATCCTAGTAGATTCTGAACTACCCTTCCGCCCTCTGGTGACAAGAGGAAGACCCGCTTCTATGGCAGACTTGGTGCAAACCCCCTCAGACGACCGGTACCACCTCAGGAGAAGGCTAGACGCAATTAACAAGTAATAGTTAACACTGAGAACCCTCTCACATTCATTCCCTCTCCCTCTTTCCTTGAAGCTTTGTGCACTCCTCACCAAGCATAGTGCCCCTGACCTATCTCAGGAGTGGTCACAGGTGAGGGTACTCTCAGGCCTCCGCAGCCCCTCGCCTGTGACCTACACAGTGTGCGAACCATGTTAAAATTTTCAGTTTATAATTGTTCTCACTTCCCCACTCTCTTCTCATACATCCTTCTCTTTTATCCTCCTTCCTAGAAATATTATAAGTCACATCCTGGTTGGACACTATGCACTATTCATGTTTCAGCAAAAACCTCATCGTCACCTAGAAATTGTTAAATTACCTCTTCTTTGTCTCCTTGGTTCTTTATATCCTCTGTTCTGTGTCACACAGAAGCTGTTAAATAACTTTCTGACGCCTTTTCTTTGTCCTGTGTCTCCTTTGATCTATGTCAGGTAGTATATATATATGTCACATTCACCTTACTTGTTCTTTTAATTCAACACTAGAAGGCTCCCAAAGGCCGAGAATTTATGTTAACCCTGAAAATAAACTCTGATTTTTTAATTGGTCCATAGGAACTCCTGTTCGTAAATATTAAAGAATAGTTTTGCTAGATAATTACTATCGTGAGTAGTCATCGGTAATAAACACGTATTATGGTGCACACCCAGCACTGATAAGAACTAGACTTAATTATTCTCCTATTTATGTGTATGTTTGGGAACTCAGTTTAAACGTTGCGGGGATCGAATAGAACGAATAGTGAGCTGTGAATGGAATAGAAAGAATAGTGAGCTATTCTGGATGGTTCTTTTAGCGTTGTAAGTAATTTTTTTTTCAGTAGAAGGAACTAGTCATCAAAGGATCATAGTTCTAGTCATTTATTACGAGAATACATCATATATTTAAATTGTTGGACATAACTGAAGATGTATAATTTTTACTACCACATACTATTTTTTTGTTTAAAAATTAGTAAATAATATCCAAATTATTTTGGTACTCTTCCATAAGCTGAATTTTCTGTAAGATGAATTCCATCTTTCGTATTTGCTGGGTGTATCTCCTCATATAGTTGATTTTGATTAGATGACTGATATTTCAATTCTTTAGTCTTGCACTTGAGATGAAGGAAGTAACCAAATATGAATGATATAGTACTGGTGAGCACTATAACCATTACTGCAGCAACACACAACCCAGCAATGATAGGTGTGTTGGAATTCACTGCCACCTTCTACAATATACACCAATGATTAAAGTCAGCAAAGTTTAATAATTTTGCTGCTAAGCAAATATATATTTGTGATGTATTGCTTTACATCCATCAATTTTTTTGTGGTTAAGCATGCACAATAGGGTATATTGCAATATTAAGCACAAAACATCACTTATAATTATAAGAAATTTACTAAAGCATTATAATATTTATTTATGAAAAAATAATGATATTTATAATTCTAACAAATACCCCATCACATAGTGGCAAATTGAAGTATTTCAAAATAAGAATCTAGTAGCACAAATTATCTTGCTCAGTTATTATTCTCTACCATTGGTTAAGGTTACGTAAGTTTCCATCTCCTGCTCTCTTAATTTTTCTGAACTATCTCACCTTTTCTTATCCCCCACCTTTTCTTTCTTCAGCTGTTTCTTTTTGAGTCATGGAGTCCCTTTTCCTTGTCTACCTCTCTTGCTTCTGAATATCTCAGTCTTACTACCACGATTGTGAACTTACAGCCTTCTTTTTTTGTACTTTCAGCCTTCTTTTTTTTAAACTGATTCCCACCTCTACTCGGCAACCTTTGAGCTAATGAATTATTCTTGAATACACACACACCGCGTCATTGTTACAGGTGTATTATTATAATTATACATTTTATAAGTGCAGACTTCACATATTACTTTCGTGGAGCTGATATGTCATTTTAAAGGATTGATCATACTGAAAACATTCGAAATGAGCAATTAATTATTCAAAGAGCTAGCTAATCAAAGCATACTTGTAGTAATTAATAATTGATTATGAGTGATTATAACATACTGTATTTTTTATGCAACATGGTCAATTTAACATTTAAATCAATGATTGTCTAATGCTTAAATTATGTAGTTCAAAATTTATAATAATTGCCTGGTGTCACATTCAATCTTTCAATAATAGTTATAAATTAAATCTTATAGCAATGTGGTATACTAAGATAGCAAAAAAAAGTATATCCTATAGTATTTTTTAAGAAGTCTGTGAAATAGATGGAATACATCTAATGAGTAAACATAGTCTGCGGACAATAATTGTGAAGTGAAATAATTACAGTATTCTGCATGCTTAAATTTAAATTTTTAAGCACTTGCTTATAAAATTAAAGAAATACTTATTATTTATATGTTTGTAATATTACCACGAAGCCATTTTAACACATCACACAAGAAGGAATTTTTCAATACCTGGATATCCAGAGAAACGAGGGAGACATCATTCATTATTGTCATACCTAATCAATAATTTTAATTTAATATGTAAGTATGATTAATCTTTCAAATTTACCATTTTCAGGTACTTTTTCACACATGTTTCTTGTAATATTATTCCAGATATTATCTGTACAGTGAGTAATAATTGTTTTACCATCTAAACAAGTAATATTCGCTATAACAGTTCCATCAACAGAGACATTGTAGCTTATTTCAGCAGAGTCGATCATGAAAAAAGGACACTTTCCTGTATACATGGGTGCTATGTAATACAAGTTTGTATAAAAAATTAATTCAGAAGATACCTGCTGTAAATATCCTGCTGAGAATCAAATTAGAACAGATAGTAGCACCAACTGTTATATTGTACAAAGTTTGATTGTTTAATCTAAGAATAACTGAAACATCATTTGTAATGATATTATTGTTTGCATTCAGTTGTGCTGGTACAATTGTAATCTTGTAGTGATTGAGATATTGCTGTGGTATTGGGGACCTCCAGGTGACAATGAACAAAAGAGAGGCTCTAAATTGCACAAATGAAAGAACTGGTGGGTCAACAAACGAGTCTAAGAAAGTATAAAGTAAGAGCTCAGAATTTTTCTTTGGTATAAGATTAAACAATGCAATATAAAATAATAAATAGTATCATACATGGCAATAAAATCTATCTTAAAATCCAGGGCTGTGTATTTAGCTAAATTAATAGATGAGAAATGAGAACATTACTGAATTTTATCAGTGAATTCAAAAGTACTTGTGTTAATTAATGCATTTGAAACCTGCATCATGTGACATACTGGCATCAATAGGTGTGACTTACTGGCAACAATAGGTGTAAATGAAATAATTTCTTGATTACATCTTATTAAGGTCCCATTTAACAATGCAGCATTGGTGAAAAAAGCAATTGATCCGATGTGAGATGAATTAATAAACTCTACAGATGCTGAAACTGTTGTGATGTCAAGGAAGTATTGCCGTACTTGTCCTAACCTATTGTATTCACGGTCAAAAGTAGTTGTAATGAAATATCCATTGAGTGTGTCAAATCTCCAATCTAAATAATCAGGGCTGGAACAAAAGAAAGCAACATCCTCAGACGGACAGAAAAAGTTTGTTTCATTAATCCGGTAAAGTAATGTACCTAAAACAAAAAATACAGATGAAAAGTCACAAAATAAAATAAAAATCTCTTTCTTTTTACCTAAGGCAGAAGAAGACATAAGTATTAAGTGAAGTATAGTAAGCATTATGATACAGCGCGGTATGCTTTTAGCTACTGAACTATTAAATGTCACTGGCAGTTTTCTACATTTAAGAAGCCAAATATAGTATTGGACAAATTGTTGTATTCCTTATTACTGTTTGGGAAACATGTGTTTACAAAATATATTTCTTATTAATTCATTTTAGCTGGACTTTCAGTTTCAGGTATTATGACACCAATGAAGCTTATGACTTCAGGAACCTACGAATAAACTTTTTGAACTATTAATACATTAATCAGTCATCACTGTAATGAGTTCTTATTCAATATCTTATTGTTAACTATACAAAGTACCATGTCAAACGAACATACATTTTGTAGTCTCTTACAAATAATGTCCCAAATTAAAGACAAACAGTAGTGTTCATACTATTTCTACCAACTGTAAATAAATATGAGAGCTCAAAATATTTATATGTGAAATCCTCTTTTCTTAAAATATTTTGCCAGATGCTAATTTGATTATAATAATGAATCAAATTACACTTACTTTAGTAGAATATTATCAGAAATGAACCTCCTTAAAATTTAATTTTTTCTATAATATTATTGATGATGCGCTTATAGCTACATGTAAGTATATTTTTTCAAATTTTTAATAGAAGCATATAAACTTAGCTATTCTGCAAGATTAGGTATTTTTCCATTCAAGTAATGATCAAATACATATGAAGTCATTGTTTGCAGAACTATTCAAAGCAAAATTTTTTGTGGTAGTCTTAGATTTTTCATATTAATATACATAAAACACTGCTTTTTATTGGCTGCAAAGATCCTCCATCAGGCGTAAAAACAAACGGTGCAATACCGAAGGCCTTTTGACAGCCTGGATCATTTTTCAGATAGCTTGCCCACCAGAATTTTAACCAATAAAGCAGGTTTAAAGTTGTTACTAGGAATTTTACTAGAAAATCTAACAATGATAACACCTTAGTCCCGTTATATTAAAGTGAATGGTGTATAATTGTTTTATTAATTATTCAGGTTGGTATTGTAGCTACTATATTATTTTGTGTGCATTGCTACTCTAACTCTAACATGTAAGCTATCCACATGGTGCCTCTAAACTGTCCCCCTTAACCTATCATCTAAACATTCTTGTGCAATAAACTTTATGGAATAACGTTGTCATAGTGTGTAGTTATTAAATGTGTTGTCACTTATATGAATCTAATTTTATATTTTCCTGTCTCACATGAATACATTCAGAATATATTGTTATTGTTATTGTTGTGTTTGGTTCTATATGATCCTGCTATTTCGGCCAAAACAACAGTGGTATTAATAAACATTTACATATACTTATATAATATTTCTAATGACTTAATGATTCATATAATTTTGTAAAAATGAGCAACATGTTATTACAAATTGTCACAAAGTTTTAAAAAACTAGATTGACGGTTACTTTCAGTATCAGTATCAATTAATAATCCATATCATACATACAGTATATGTATAGCTCTTTAAAAAGTCATTGGTTTACCCTATGAGTCAATATCATATATAACTTTTCTAAGAAAAAGTTTAGAGATATTTCAATAGAAATTAAATAGCATATAGACTAATTTTTATTCTAAACGTTATATTAAGTTAGTATTGAAAGTGTTGGGGAAATTGGCATTAATGTGTTCACACCTCAGTTATTTTAAGTTGATTTTCAACATTGCTGCAACAAACATGTTTGGACATTAAAAAAAAAACTGCCAAAAGCTACACACATGAGTTTAAAACAGCACGGCAAAATGTATAGATTTAAAAGTTAGGTAGGTATACAATGCTTTATGAAGCTGCACACATATGTATTAGTACCTTCTAGAAAAAATAAACTTAGCTATTTCTAATTCTAAATACAAATAGTTATAATATTTTGTTTCCTGTTTAAATGTATAGGAGTATTTTAGTAGCGGATCTACCAGGAGGGATTAAATTACAAAGTAATGAAATGACAAAAGCTGTTGTGCAGATGGAAGCAGTTTCAAGTCTAATTATTCACAAAAGATCACTAATGTTTTATAAGGAATAGAAGTGAAGGCAATATTATATAATTAGCTATAATATTATTTTCAGTATTATATTCACTTTATTGTTAGTAGTAATATGCATGTTGCATTGCAAATATACTGAATTCATTTGTTTTGATAATTATTATTGCTACTAAGTTCTGCTATTTTTATGAATTTGCACAATCTAGTCATAGATTACTCATTGACCAATAATAGAGAAATACGTTATATGTGTAATTATCATAATCATGCATGTTTTATGGGTGTAAAATCCCTTTCTGGTGTGAGCTTTTCAATAGAAGTTAAATTAGATATGGTATGTGCATTTAAATATTGTGCTAGGCTAGAGAAGTGGGAAGTTGGTGCGGCCATTATAACCACACCCAATTAACTAGACCTACTCATTCACTAATAATTAATGTAAAGACAATATAGATTTTGAATCCCAACAGCAGCATTTTTCCAATTTGAATATCCTTTCAAAAAAGGCTTAATAGCCACAAAAATCACTCCAAACAATCCAGTACAAGTGCATTTATTATTACGATGAAGTTCCCTGTTTAAATTATTGGTGAGGTGAATATCTCTTGCATGCTGAGATTACCTTGTGAAGACATCATTGACGTGTACTGTTTTCATTGCAATTTATTTAATTAATTAACAATATTGTCTGTTGGAACGATCAAAAATTTGCTATTATTTAAGCATAGAATGACTGAATCAATGAATAATTTGTTATAACAGGAAATTTTTCTCTTTTTAACGGCCAATATTTTAATTATAACTTAACCCGTCGTTTCGACTTCTTGCCGAAGTCCTCTTCAGGGGTCAACTGAGGTCAAACTCTCCGTTAAAAAGAGAAAAAGTTTCTATTACTAGTGGTGTGCTTGAGCACAAATGGCGAGCGAGCCTGATAGTTAGGTAACATAAAACTAAGTATTGTTACTATGTTTTAGCTTAGTTCATGCAAAAACTATAATAGCCGTTATGACTTTATTTCAGCAAACAAATACAAAATCACTCTCTTACCTGATTAATGGTAACTTTTGTAGTATCAAACATCTGCCATTCTGATAATCTCAATTACCAGTAACTCTTGAACAAGCTCTCAGCTACGATAAAAAAATAAACCAGTGTTATTATTTGTAATTTTAGCTCCGTATCCCCCCTAAAACGGCGAAGTTTTGAAATTAAGTCTGGAAAAGGGTCTTCAATGCCATAGTAACCGGTCGAATCAACTTTTTGTTTCTTGAAAAGCAAGCGTTTTCGCAGAAATTTTCTCACACTTTGGAGCTTTAAGTATAAAGTAAGGCTTGCTTAATGCTGTATTTTCAGAATAAACTGGGGTCAATCCTAAAAAGCCGTGTTTTTTGGAGAAAAAAAGTTCCCCGCGCGCGCGTTTAATTACATACGTACGTCCAAACATATATACAAATAAATAAACTAGTGGTGTGCTTGAGCACAAATGGCGAGCGAGCCTAAAGACTGTACTATTTTTATATGAATGATTTTGACTTCTAACACTGAAGCTACTGAATATAAGGTCTTTTAATTTACCATACAGGGTAAAGGGATTTCAGTGCCATAGTAACAACTCTCTGCAACTGCTTGGAAGGAAAACAACAACAAAACAATACACGTTATTTAAAAGTTTTTTTTGTGATATTCTTTAGCTAAGTAGTGGTTGTAACACACAATGCTTTGACACAACTGGACATGCACCTACACAGACTTACCTTCGCAGTAATCTAGTGAACAATGTATTTTCAAGTAAATACTGTTGTGCACGGCTTATAACCATAACAAAGAGCGCATTGACTTATCACCGCCACTAACTCGAATAGAAAAACTGCACCCGCAAAACAAGAAGCAACGGTAAACAATTCAATTTCTAGGGTGATACGGGTACTGATCGCTAAACCAGAGGATTCTGTTTAGTGCAATTTGGGACGGGGTCGAACGCCGAGCAAACACAAAAATACGGAGGGTCAAAGTACAAAATGACATACGTACGTCCATATATATAAATAAACATCCCCGATTTTTCGATTGTGTTACCCCTGTAAGTGTCTCGCTCGCTACGCTCGCTCGCCAATAAATAAACATCCCCGATTTTCAATTGTGTTACCCCTGTAAGTGTCTCGCTCGCTACGCTCGCTCGCCAATTATAATTATTTCAGCCGAGAATGACTGAATTGAAATTGTTTGTTATATATGGAATAGTATGACTAAAACCTCTCTCTTGCTTAGTATCTGTTTGTAAGAGTGTAAACATAAAGAAAGGAGAGAAACACCTACACAAAGTACTTCAAAAGTAACGATTATGACAACACAACAATTAAGGCAGGCCTTCAAGAGTTACCTTCTAGAGATTGCTCAGAATCTGAGCAAGAGAAAGGTTTGATTCTTACTATTCCATACAAAGCAGGATTGAGTGAGAGTATTCAGAGAGTGTGTAGAGACTGTGACATCAAAACAGCATTACAGTCGAATAAGATACTAAGATCACATCTTAATAAAGTCAAAGATACAACACCCATTACTACAGAGTCATCCATAGTGTATAGCATATCCTGAAGCTGTGGTAAACTAAATATAGGTGAAGCAACTATAATGGCTTCAACAGAGAGTGAAAGAACATCAGGGTGCTTGCAAGAGATGTGATAAGAAGGTTTCAGCCATTGCTGAACATGCTTGGTAACAACATCACCCCATTTAATGGGAAGAGGTAAGAGTTGTAGACAGAACCAGTATGAATCTGGAGTTAAAGATCAAGGAAGCTCTACACATACAGATGACACAAGACAACAGGAAGTTTAACAGAGACATAGAGAAAAATTTCTATTATTAATGCTGTGATAAAAATTGTAAGGCCAAAATTAAAGTATAGATTTATTGATATAGCTATGGGTGCTAACCTATAGATTGTGCAGCACAATCTATATATTATGAGTTGCACAATCTATAGATTGTGTGAAGACTAAAATTGTCACCCAATCGATTAATTTATAGAATGTGCAGAAAAATCCATAGATTGTAAATTCATAAAAAGAGCAGAACATAAATGTCTAATTAAAATTTAAAATGTCTTATGCGCTTTGATCATTCACTGATTAAAGTGCAAGTATTTTGATTGTAATGTCCCATATAAAAACTTGACATAATGACATCAATTTAGAAATAATTTTATGCATGAACGCTGATTACGCAGGGTTATATGTTTGCAACTGATTAACATTATTTACATCTCTACTTACTTAACTCTAGAATCCGTGAATAATTACCATTATCATTGTTAATATTCATTTTTATTGTAATACGATGCTCAGATATTAGGCTTAATTGGAGACGATATTCATAGTTGTCCTGAGATACATTATTCCAATGCCAATCGATCTTGGCCTAATTACAAAATGTTCGCAAGCTTGAACGTGTTGATGGCTAGGGCTGAGCATCTCATACAATTGTGTACTGAATATCTCAACTGAGTTGTGTAACAAAGTTCGTCATCATCACTGACTGGAAAGGTTTGTTTATTCACCAGAATTCAAGGGTGACCACTCTACAACAGTATAATTTGCTTCTACTTCTATTTCAGACATCATTTGCTAAAGATGATGCTGTGAACTTTTGAACAAATGTTTTTTTTTGATTATTTTTGTGTGTTCTTATAAAAAGTAGGATATTTAATTAAAGTAAGAGAAATTTCATCAAACCCTATTCAAACTTTAGCAAACAATGTTTTTACCATTTCCTAATTCTATTCAAATTCAAGCAAATTTTAGTGAACTTTTAGTAGACCATATAGCTGTATGTAGTTGTATCTAAATATAGTGGAAGTAAAACTCTACCTGCGTCTAAGTAGCATTAGTAAAAAATCTCTTCACATCACTATAGTAGTTGGGGGTAAGAGTGGACTGCAGCACCTCAGCCCTTAGTACCTTGCCACTGAAAATACTATTTTAATGAATATTCATTATGGTAATACTGGTAAAAAAAATTGTTAGTAATTCAAATGTTACTAAATTTAAAATTACTCATGCTGTAGTAACCCAGTAAAGTGATTAATTTAGGGGATTCTTTGTACTGGCCTTTACTTTGTACTTGTATGGTTGATGCTGATCCATTACCGATTCGGTTCTTTGAAATAATTGTGTAGTTGTAAGAAGCACATTGTGATCCAAATATATTGTCACATTGCTCTGTTGTCGTGCCCAATATCACACTTGTTTCAGATACGGGACATTCTACTGGTGTTATAGTTCTTGTGAGGTGACATCACCAAGAATGAAGTGCTCCTAAATATACATTGTAACACTAATAATTTTAACCATCAAAGGGTGAAAAATGTCCATTGACAACCATAACAAAATCCATAAACTGTCTTGGTAATTAGAATTAACAAAAAATTAACAAGGCTGCAGAGGTTAACAAACTAGTTATCAACACATTATAGACTAATTTACGATTATGTTTTGGTTGTCAATGGACACTTTTAGGGCAGTGCATTTATGTGGTTCTGGACGTTTCACTGCATATTATGATAGAACAGTTTGCCTAACTTCTATACTATTATCTTAAAAGCTGTATAATTGTTGACAATATTTTAAAAATTTTCCTGTGATTTTTGCATAATTTTGAGCTAAGCAAAAATTATTAAGGTCCAGTACAGATCTTAATTTTGGGAAAATGACTAAATGAATACAGTTGATTACCAATCAGTCACAAATTAGCATTAAAAAATGTTATTACAGTAGGAAGAAGAATAATACAAAATTTACTTTGAGAATATTTAAATGTAGCTATAATTTGGTATTAATTCTTTTTAAGTAATATTTGGGCTTCTAACTTAACAGTTGTACTAGCACAATGCATAATAGTTTAAATAAAAAAGCGACTTAGAACATTAATCATTTCAACTAATTAATTTAGATTTTTAGTTTTCATGCTTAGTAAAAAAAAAAGACCAAACAGTCTAAGCAGCCAGAAAATAATGGAAAAGACAAACTTTGCAGCAGTTTGTAGCACATATTCCTATACAGTAAAGAATGGAGTTCCGCTGTTTTTTTATTAATAGTTTTAGAGTATGATATAAGGTCATTACATAAAATTAGGAATTGGTGTAGATTTGTAATATTTTCATGAGAAGAATTGTTTTTCTCCCAAGAACTTTGTTTCATGTATTGAGTATAGAAAGTACAAACTTTCAGAAAATTTGGTATTATGACAATTAAATTTGCAGCACATACACAAGGAGTATAAATTAGTCACAGTTTGATGTGAGACACTTCATGAAATTTATGGACTAGTCATCTCCAACATAAAAATTATATTCTGCCCTGATATAACACCCATGAATAATGATGTTATTCATAAGATATACTGTTCATTTTTTACCTTGCAATAGTATCATTATTGTCTTAGATGGGATAATTACTCCATTATTTAATGTCATTCTGCATTGAACTTCTACTCCATTAAAATCTTTGACAGCTGAATCAATTTTAAATTAGGAGTAGTAAGTTACATTGTTGGTAGTGCGAATATTGGCAATTATAGCACTCGATAAATTATTACAATCCAAATTTTCTTGACGACACTTCAAATTTGTTCCTTTTAACCAGTCAAGCGTTCAGGCTGCCATCGTCCAGAGTGGTAGCATCTTATCTGGATTTCTACATTCTCATAATCAGTAATATTATTTTGAGGTATTAGGTTTGCAATAGCTGTAAAATAATATAGAAACATTAATGGAAGCCAATGGCTGTTGGGCATAGTACTTATTGCATAGAGTATGATATGGAGAATATCTCACAAGCTGGCTATTTATTTTCCTGAGCCAGAAGTGAGTGAAAATAAAGCCTGAGAGTGAACATGTCTAGCCATATCACTCTGATGAGTGTAATAAGTAGTTTATTTTTAAATATCTTCACTACAGTAGATAATACTAGTGTTAGTAATTCATGGTGTAAAACTGACTGTAAAAATCTTTAAGAGCTCCCCACACCCCCAGCAGATGTGTTAGCAGCTGCTCTAACCGGGTTGGGAAGGCTACACAAGATAAATGTAGGTGTAAAAACACAGAAAAATGGCAAGTTTGGCCCAGTATCTATAACTAGTAGCATATCATACGTTTTCATAACATTAAAAAAGCAGCAACACACCTGTTCCTTTGCTGGCTGGGCAAGTTTCTGTAAAACTGATTTAGACTTTTTCTTTTAAAATGCATGCTTATGCTCATATTGTTTTTAACCCGATGAAAGACCTTAGAAGCCAAATAACCTGAGTGATTATAATGGGAAAGGTCTAAGAATGCAACAAAGAATGTATGACATAGTTCACTTCGCAAACTACACCATCACAATACAAATATGCAATAGTTAACAGTAAGTAAATGCACGATAGGCTTGTATCAACACAGTCTTTGACTGCTACATAGTGGTGGTCATACAGGTAGATGCATAGCATGTCTTTCTGCACAAATAATAACACTGACTTCTAACAATTTGTATTAAAAGTTAGTTTGTGTTGTTTTTTGTGTATAAAACATTGTTAGAAGTATTTTGTCTATATTGTATAACTTGATAAAACTTGGGTTTGACATAGTATATGTATTCCTGTGCACATGAGTTTACCACTAATATCTAAAAAGTAGTTGAATAGGCTGTATTAAATGACACTTTTTCATACAATCATTTAGGAATTACAACCTGACGTATAATGAATAAAATATACAGTGATTTTCAGGTCAATTTGCTCAAAATATATAAATAATTAAAAAACACAGTATAGTATTATTTTTTACTGAGTGTTTAGTGTAAAATTGTCTATTTCATTCGTAATGATTATAAATAGGTCCTTCGCCACATCCAAAACTTACCCGTAGTATAATTAAATAGTAATTATTGAAACAGAAAGCTAGCATATTAATTGCATTCAAAGACAAAGTTATAATATAACAATATGTAGTTAAAAAAAATTAAGTTGATTGCTTAACAGTAGCCTACCCAATTAAGTCAAAAAACTTTCCTGAATTAGACAACTTGAAGCACTTTTTCAAATCTTATACATTTGCTTCAGCTCTTTTTTTTACTATAAATATGATCTGTATCATGTTTGCTTACAAATTATCCCTTCACATAATTAAAAGTAATGCTGGCTACTCTTACTTGTACATTCCAGGAACTTTTGTTGCAAGCTACATACTATTATTAGCATTTTATATAGATACTTCATCAAATCAAGCAATTGTTCCTACACCAAAACTGATACTAGGATTTGCCCACATTGCACAATCATAAAATATAATGCAAATAATTATGTTATGGTTGTCAATTGACACTTTAATGCAGTGGTAGGATTAGGAAAGAAAGTTATGTTGTCAACTGCAATAAACCTTAAGTTCCTAAACTTATGAAAGAGTGTTATTTAATACAGCCTAGCTATATTCGAATACCTTTAAAAATATTAGTGGTAAGCTCATGTGCATAGAAATTCAAATATTTTCATATACTCATGTTTTATCAAGTTAAACAATATTGACAAAAAAATCTTCTAATATAATGCTGTCAAGACCTTCGATGTTTTGCAATCAAAAATTGCATCTTAATGTAATAATTTATACAAAAAAACTAACTAACTTTTAATACAAATATAGAAGTCAGTGTTTGATTTGTGCAGAAATATGTGCTATGCATCTACCTGTATGACCACCACTATGTAGCAGTCAAAGACTGTGCTGATAAAAGCCCATTGTGCATTTACTTGCTGAAATATTAACTCATGCATACACTGTTAAAATGGGGTGCTTAAATAACACCTCCCGAGGTGTTTGCCAAGAGGCGCTGTCTGGACACCCCATTTTAAGCCCTTATAACTTCTACACCAATGCATTGTTTACCAAGTGAGCTTATATTATAATAATAGCTTATATCTATTATTTTCTTCCTTTCAAATACCATTTAATTGTGACTAACTATGGAGACAATATTAGGCTTTAAACTGGAGTGTCCAGGCAGCGCCTCCTATTGAACACCAAATCTAAGTTATCCAAACACCCCTTTTTAACAGTGTATGTGTATTGTGATGGTGTAGTTTGGGAAGAGAACTATGTCATACATTCTTTGTTGTATTCTTAGACCTTTCCCATTAAAATCACTCTAGTTATTTGGCTTCTAGGTCTTTCATTGTTTAAAAAATATTATGAGCATAATAATGCATTTAAAAGAAAAAGTCTAAATCAGTTTTCTAAAAAACCATATTGATACAGGAATGGATGCTGTTAATTGTTGATAGATGGATTAAATGCTTCTAAAATGGAGGGGTAGACCAGGTGTGGTGTAATGCCACTACTTTCTTCAAGAGACTCTCTTCATATTCATTTCATTTTAATGTTTGCTACTTCAGTTCCCACCAAGAATGTGTTAATTTGAAACATACCTTTGTTGAATGTGCACATTCATATCCATAATTATGCTTCAGCAAAGTTTCATTCAGTTTTTGCCTGGAATCAGTGACAGCCAGATCTATCTCATTTTTGATGGTGTCTCTGAATATTCTCAATAATTTTGTACAATGCTGACATGCTAATTGTGGCTGTTACATCCCTTACTTACAATATTATTATTATTAATGCAAAATAAGAGCAACACAAATGAAATATCCAGTTGTTATTGCCACTTTAAACAATCCTCAACTTACTTAGTTATTTTTTTGGTCCTAATGTGCACAATAAAATGATATTGCGTGTCCCTCCACAAATAGTAATACTTCAGCAACATGCCTAAACGTTCTCCCCACGAGTGATTATTTCTAGCTATGGTATGTATGTGACTCAAATGCAACAAGTACTAAAAATATTCATTCTCAATTATAATGTATTTGCATGATATCACATACTGTAATTCATTCTGCACCACAAGCTGTCATCATGAAAGAAAATACACAATAGTTAATTAGCTGTTATAATCTGTCAGGGCTGGTCCTCAACGTGGACACTACAGCCAATATCCCTAGTGCTTCAAGAAATTGATAACTGGACCCACTGCACTTGCAATTCGAACTCAATTAGCCATGACTGTTGTTATTGTTGAACTTTATGTAATCAAACTTTTACTGATTTGCATTTTTAATGTTTATATGTTCGACTGATTTCATTCAGCTATAGTTGTATGTTGCAAATTTTGTCATGGAAACATAATAATAATGTTAGTTATAGCTAAGGTTATGAAGAAATTTTGTTGTGGACATTCACTACTATACACACTGATGATGGCCATTGCAAAATGGTTAAAACTTTTGTATAAAAGAATATTTATGACTAGTGAAAAGTATAATATATTTGAAAGACGACATGTAATAATATATTTTGTTAACGAAGATAAACTCGCATTATCAAATAGTTCTGAGTGCAATAGTATATGATAAAAATTATGCAATTGTTGGACAATTCTACATCAATTAAACACGTTTTTACTTTAGTTTACTTTACATTCTTTTTTCTTCTTGCTTGGTGGCTGAAAATAATCATTAATTAATATCGGATTATGTTATTTTATATCCTAATTGAACTATAATCTTACATACCATGAATATAAAACACACACTATTGTTGCATATAATCGCATGACACTTAATTTCAAAATTATGATATAATTTGCAGTTAATACTGCTTTCACTTTCACCAGTGCATTGTTATATTTACATGTTTTAATAATGACATTGATTCAAATTTGTACTTATCTATCATTGTCCTATTTCCAGTCACATTATAACAGACTTCATGCAGTACACATGGCTTTGCAACAAATAACAGCAAGCTTTATAACCAGTACGATCCATATTAGTTCCTAAAATGTGCTGAATTTTTTTATAATAAAGTATTATCAACTTCTGTGGAAAATGTTATAAGGGAGAAAATTAAATGCTACATGATAAATCAATATCTATAAAAAGCAAAAAAATTTTTGCTACAAAACAACAACAGATTATGAATGTATTTCTAATGATAATGGAATAAAAGTTGTTTAAAAAGGATACTAATAAATTGTGTATTACTTAATACTTTGTAAATAATTCCTATGCAAAAATTATTGCATATCTTAACGGCAGCCAAATTTAATTGACATTATAACCTAAATGCAGCCATTTAGATTATTTTTTGTTTGTTAATGTTGTAAAAGATAGAATTTCAAATTCATTAATTTAGCATTTTTCACGAGTTGTACTAGAATTTTTTATTCATTTTTTATTTTTATTTTACAATAGGATGTTTATATTTACAATTAACATTTCGGCATTATTGTTCAGAAATTATTTCTCTTGGAGTAACTGTAGCTAAGATATACTCCTGTTAAGTTATAGCTTCACTTATAGTATTACAAAAATGTGTGTAGATACATTAATATCATCAAAGTGATATTTTCACTTTGTTTTTGTTTGATATACCGAATTTCCCACTTCAGTGTGGTCATATAAGCTGGAAAAGACAGACACCTCACATGCATGCATAATTAATATTATACGTAATTATATATAAAATTTATATTAGTTTTTTAAACTACTGAATGTTATGTCTACTTTTCGTTCATCAATATAACTTATTATATTTAAACTTGCAGTCTGATTTAATATTTTATATTGTAATAATTAACAGTCAATATAAAATATGGTGAATAATCTCATTACTCTGTACTATACCAACAAACACAACTAGTGTACTAAGAGAGAAAAAATGTTTCATACAATTTCAAAGTACATGGAATATGAACGTGTTACACTTTAATTTTAAGACAATGATGGTACACGTATGAACTAACTATCAAACGGAATGCCATCTACTATTGTGACATGCCAACTACTAAAGTGAGTCTATTTATCTAACATTAATCTGCTGCTAATAAAACACACTAATAAATTGATATCTGTATAAATAACATTTTATACCAATAAATAATTAGAATTAATAAATTGGATAAAATTTGTAATAGCAAGTGTGTCAAACTACCTTTGAGTCTTATTAAAAACAAAAGAAGCTAAATACGTACCTTTTTTCTCTGTACAACAGCAACAATAAAAGCAACAACAACAACAACAACAACAACAACAACAACAACAACACTAATTGAAACGATAATCACTATAGGAACTACTATTACAATAACATTAGTTCCAGATGGCCCTGCAGTAGCAAAACATAAAAGCAGTAATATTATAATCATATGTGAAGGCAATATAATGATACATGGAATCAATCTTTTTGAGTGAAATTACATGAAAACTTTAGTATATTGACTATTAATCATTTACGTACCTATAGTAGCGGTTGTTTGATTTAGTGTTGGTGTATAACCTAAATATAAATCATGTAACATTACAATCAACACAAAGGTTACATTTATAATATTACATTTACTTAATATTAATTTATTTTGTGGGATAGATATATTTTAAGGCTAGTTCTGAAGAGAAACATTTTTACTAGTTTTAATTCTTGAGCTTACACAGTGTATTTGTAGAAGTCTCATTATGATTATTGTTAACATAGCTTTTTGTCTCTTACCAGTTGTTCCTTTACTTATTGAATGTACTGACTTCATAGCAATGGGGTATTGAATCACATCTTCAGACTCCGTGACCAGAATATTGACTGCATAATAATTTTCACTGTCTATATAAGAACATGTCTTTATATTCAGATCTTTTGGATCACTAATGATTATGCCATTAGTGATTATTTCACTATAATTTATAGGTAGTAATGCAATTTGTTGCTTTGCATCATCTTTAATGACTTTACATTGAGAGCAAATTATATTATCAATGTAGGTATAGGAGCAATTGCCGGGATTTGATGAAGTATCTATATATAATACACGTACCATCATTGACAGATAATATGTGGTTAAAATAATGTAATGTGTTAAACTTGTACTTTTATTAGTATTATATAGTAAGAAAGCTGGAAAAAAATTGTGTGTTGCTGCAAATGCATAATATTGTTTAAAATGCTGTCAGCCAGGGTGCATACTAGACTTTAAGCAGCCTAATTAAAAGTAATCTAGTATTTAGAATATTGTGATAATAATTTAACTGTTGCTATGTGCAGCTAGCAAGTACTGCTACATTAGCTGTGTCACTGTGTTGTCCCTAAATTATAGTCCAGTGAGCTTGAGTATGTTTATTGGATATCAACAGTTATAGTTATAAGTTAACCTTGCCACTTAGATTTCAGTGAAGAATATACTAATGAATAATTGTAAGTCCTATAACTAATGGTAACTTACAGTTTTGGTGTTGAGAACTTGTGAAATTCATTTTTAAGCTATAAAAGGCTGTATAAACTATAGATCTGTTAGATGGATCGATTGCTCCAAAACTATTGACATCAAATGCAAAAACTTGGTAATATCCAGAAGAATAATTACTAATATTATATTCTCTAGTCTTCATTACAATAAATGTAGAGTTGTCATAATCAACTTCATCACAATCGCTATTTTTGCACAGTAGCAAGCAAAGAAATGACCATTTTGGATTAGTGGCATGATCAAAGTAGTTAAGTTCTACTCTCAGTTTTCCAGACTGTACTCTTTCTACAGAAACACTTTTAAGAGAGTGAGTACCTAAATAGTAACAAAGACTTGTAAATAAGTTGTCTAACATTTGTAGCAAAAATCAAATCATAATTGCCATAGGCCACTAAATAAATTTATAATTCTGCAGTTGTCACTTAATAGTCAAGATTTAGGTACAATTTTATTTTTAATAGTGATGAGTTTAGTACCAAGGTGCAACTCTGTGGTGTTGTATGTAATGTTGTTTTGGTTAAACATTTACATTTCAGTTTTAGTTATAGTTTTTTTGCAAAAAAATTTTCAAAATTAATTTTAGTTTTTAGTTTTGGTTTTTCCAATGTACTAATTTCAATTCTAGTTTTAATTTTAGTTTTTCAAATTATACTAACTTCTATTTTAGTTTTAGTGTTAGTTTTTTCCTAAGGGAAGGCTGGGCTAGATAGTCGAGCAACTGCAGACTGCTGTCCAACAGTTTGCCTTAGCCAAACAATTTACTCAGTTGCTATGAAGAAACGATTCAGCAGAGGGTTTTGCTTCCTTGGACTACACCGGTCAATCGTCTTTCAGCAATCTGTACTTTTAGTTTTGACTACAAAATAATTTTAGTTTCAGTTCTTATTCATCAGCTCTATGATTTTTAGTTTTAGTTATTATCATCCTATGTTAAATTTAGTTCTGGTTAGTTTACTAAAATGTTTTAGGTGTGACTAAAATGAATTTTAGTTTTAGTTTTAGTTAACCAAAACAACACTAGTTGTATGTTACTTTGTGGTTTTGCCTTAACTTCTTATCATTGTATCCCCTAATAACTTAAAAAATATTTAATTTTAGTTTATGACTTAGTTAACCAAAACAACACTAGTTACTTTGTGGTTTATGTATTTGGGTTTATGCCTTAACTTCTTATCATTAATCCCCTAATAACTTATTTGCAGCAGCTTGATAAAGACCTGAGGAATTCAATAACATCACTTATTATAACATTAGGAGTGATTGCAATTACTTCAGGAGCATTTAGTGAAAATGTTTTCTGTGTACGGAAACACATTGCATTATTAAAGTGAATAAACAAAAAATTGTAACGGTATGAAAATAAAAAAAAATGAAAAATGAACTTCATTTTTTCCCCTGTCTTTATTTATTCATTATTCAATGCATTTGTCATGCCAACAGCTCAATATTCTGTTTGAATTGTTCACTGCCTGAAGTACAAGTATTGAATAATACTTTCCCAACAATTATTAATTTAATCTCATTGAAATGACACGAAATAAGGAACATAAACACTGAGTTAGTAAAGTTGAAGTTTGGCTACTAATAATTTTATTAACTATTATACTTACTTATGTTTAAATTCTGTGGAAAGCTACCATTACTATTAGTAAAGTTTAATTGTAATGAAATATAATTTCCTGGTAATAGGTATAAATGAAGAAGATATTCGTAGTTGTCCTGAGATACATTAATCAAAATGAAGTCCAATGATTTTTTAAAATAATCACTTGAGTATTGATAATTATATTCAGCACTGGCATTACATATGGTTGTGTCCTGTAGTTTGCAATCACTCGTATAAAACAATCACAGTTTTGTTTAATTAACTCACCATAATAATTATAATATTAAATTTATCATTTTGCTTCAATAATCTGTAATTCAATTCTGCTACAGCTATTTTTGATAAAACACAAATTGTTAATTTTACTCGTTATAGCTGCTATAAAAGACTATAACAATTCTTTGAATAATCATTGTATAACTTTTCAAGTAGTGGATTTGTTAGAGTAGCCACTCCCGACATTATCATAAGCCACTCACCTTAGACACTCTTACGTTAACATCATCATAAGAACTATTATATTATCAGCAAACATTATCATTATTATTATTTCAGTTTAGCTAATTGCATAAATTCCATTTAACCCTCACCATTCATTACATCACTTTCTGTATCACATGATCACCTTGCACATGCTGAGTGGGTTTACTAGATATTGGCCTGCTGGACATGTGCACCTGGCAGTGTCATTCCTGAGTTAGTAACACACTCAACCTGAATTAATCCTCTGATCTACCTTGACAAGCACCAAGCTGATAGCTAAAGGCCTGATAGTAAGGGTTGTGTGGCTCTGTCTAACATTCTGGTGGCAGCCCTACTCCTCAGTCTCCTGCTGCTCCCACCACACCGGATTATGTAATAATACATAAAAGTTACAACTAGCTTATAAAAGAGACCTTCTGCAATACATGTACATTATACATGCACATAATATTATATAAATTTAACTATTGCATTCTGAATAAATCTGGGCTTTCCTGTACAGTATATGTGTAGAGTACACATGGTTTTATTTAAACTGAACATCTATATAATAATAATACACTTGTGTGTCAGTATCGATACGATACCAACCGATGGTGTGTGTAATCATGGATAATTCTTGAGCTTCGAGGGAAAGTAGCATAGGTTAATAAAAGGAGGGCAAATGTACAAAAGAGAAGACAAAAAGGAGAGTGGTTAATTGTAGCAAAAAATTGTGACTAAAAAAGTGAATTAGACAAATGAAGGCAGCGTAAGTTTCAAAAAGGAAGGCAAAAGTAATTTACATATAATATTAATGATGACAGATGAAATAAAATAACACAAAATAATTCAGTGGGTATTTATTCATGTTTATGAATAGCTGAAAATTGATCTACATTGAGTCATAATTGGGTGTCAAATGCTATCAATTTGTGCTGTAAAACATCAGTAAAATAATAAATTAAGAATTTCTGTACTAACCTTTGTTTACTATGAGTATGCTACTTGTTGGTCCATAAAAAATTGAACTACTTGAAAGAGTATTAAGTATAGGTGTAACACTATAATTGTAAGGAGCATATTGCGATCCAAATGTATTATCACATTGCGTTGTGCCTAATGTCAAATTTGTTTCGATTATTTGACATTTCGTTGTTGTCATATTACGTGTGAGACTGTCTGCTCTGATACGGTATAAAACTTCACCAAGTAATATGTGAGGAGCATTCCAACAGAGAGATAAACGGTATTCCTCACTCAAACATCTCCTAAAATCATTTACTTCTTGTGGTGGCCCTGAATATACATTACATTGTATAGTTAATAAAGTTAAAAACAATTATATGGTGCTGTGACTTCACAACAGATAGTGATGGAACATTTCCACTTATATTTTATATTTCTATACCTGATAAACAAATTTATTTACTTACAGTGAGTAGTTGTATTTTTAGGATGTTTTTAAGTATGCAATTTTCTCACCCAGTTGATTAAAAAAACATTATTCCCAATCACCGCTCTTTCCAGCACACACTGCAAGATGAATTATCACCACCCAAATATTTATTCACTAGGCAGCTATCATCTACATATTATATTCACCGATGTTCTACAAGTGGGTTTATACATAGGTGGCTGCTTTGCAGTATTTACTCATAATTTTAGTTAATTCTAGCTATTCGTTAACTTAATTGGCAAAGAAAATCTGCAAATAAGATTACTGTGCTATTGATTCAGAATTTAGAGTCTTATTTTTCAACAGTTAGTTAGTATGTACTTTAAATTCTGTATTGTAATAAAAAAGACTGTGAAAGAGAGAGAATACATCTACACTGCCTGAAAAGAGTACAGTGAAAACCATAACAAAACCGTGAGCTGTGCTGATAATTACAGTTGACAAAAAGTTGACAAGGCTGTAGAGGTTACCTTACCAACTTTTTTATAGTAAAAACACGACAAAACAAATTGTGCATGCTCAGAATTAGTCTACATCACAGCCAACTCTACTAACTTGCACACAAAGCAAACACTGACACAGTAAAAACTTACAAAAATAGCTAAATAATTGATGACAGGGCATAAAATTTGATAAACGTGTATTATGCTAGATATCTTCCCATTAGTATTATTAGTTCATGATTAGTGAGTTAACTAACAATATCCCATAAGTGTTATCACACTTGCCACTTCATACTGGTTTCCCCGCTATTTTTCTCTATTATAACTATCGAACTGGGTCAAAGCAGCTGCTGTAATGTCATCTGTGGATGTATGACAGCCTCTTATGAACACTACCAACATTAAACACTGTGCTACCAACTTCAGTAATAAATCAGTTTTTAGACTAGTCAGATAGTAAAGTTATTCATCTCTTAAAATTTATTTTAACTTTCTTTTGGCTCATGAAAATAAGTTAGCCTGCTCGTGAAATATCTTGCAGTATTACATTCTGACGCATGCAATAAGTAATATAAATTATATTATTATGTTATGTGTCATAGGTGGTTTAAAAGCCACCCCAGAAATTTGTCAAGTAAATGGTATTAGGAGGGATACTTGTAAGTACCTATAGTTGTGTAGTAGTTATATAAAGTTTTAATTATTAATTTGGCCAAATAGTGCAATTTGGTTATAATTTATAACAGCTAGCACTTACCTTGTAAAAATATATACACTGTCTGAGATGATATATATTTGGAGTTCACTTTAATTCTGCATTGCACGGCAGCATTGTGAAAAATATCGATGGCTGACGTGATATTCAATCTTGAATAAAAAATATTTCCAGAAATCTGAGTATTAGCTCTTATAATGTCTTGGACTGTCTCATTGCAATCTATATTGATCATGGTACATCTCAAATTAACTCCATTAATATACCAGTCAGTGCGTTGATCCATTGTGTTATGATAGCAATATATTATAATAGATGTATTTTCATATATGGTAATATTCTTATTAGGAGATATAATAGGATTATCTATAAAATGAAAGTAAAATGTGTAATTGAAGTAATTTCCGATTTTTAATCAATTACCTTGCAGTCCATCAACAACGTTAAATATAAATGCAGTTATTAATGCAATCATCGTACTTCTTTTGATGTCCTAAGGGAATCAAACATCACTCACATAATAAGATATTTAAAGATGTCTGTAATTAAGGAATTTAAGTTTGGTATATAAGGGAAAAATTAATTCTAAGCACACTTTTTATCATATTGCACAAACAATACAATAAACATTTTTTAGTGAATCGAGTTTTATTCAAGAATTTAAAAAGGTACTGAAAAGAAGCCTTATAATGAGCTAAAGAATGACATAATTTTAAGTAATTTTAAAGTGTTCTAGTAGTTCTTGGTTTAGCATCATGTACATGACAATAGTACACTTTAAGAAGTAACTATAATACATAAGTATATATAAAATGTATTTACTTATATATATAAATATTTTAGCTAACTATCTTCAATATTGAATTTTTTGGTTTGTTACCAATGACATAACTTATAATATCACACGGTGTTAATTTCACTCTGTACTGTCCGAGTTCAGTAGTCCCAAATGAATTAAGTAAGAACCTTACTTACCAGTTTGGTAGTTTGTACAGCTACTTATTCTATAAAATAATCCACGGGTATACTATATCAGCTTGGAGGTATGTGGAGTTTCTACAAACCAATTACTTTGAGTCTAACAGCCACCTTTACAAGCATAGAGTTACACACTCCAGTCCAAACTACTGTTGTGAAGACATCTAGCGGATAAATAACTACATACTACATTTCCTAGCTCATGAAAATTAACTAGTGTGTTTGTGAAATATCTTTCCATATACGGTGGACTGCTACATTCATGCAATAAGTACTATTATTATTATAAAAAGAACATAGCTAGTCTCGAGTGAATACAATTAGGTATTATGTTCTTTGGCAGATTTAAATGGACTAAATTAGATGCTTGTTGCTGTAGTTTAGGTTTACTTGTCACAATTTTTTTTGCGTTTTTTTTTTATGTTTTGGCCTAGTTTTATATGGCCAGACCCTTTACCAATCAAAATGCAAGAACAAAGTCTGGTCAACTGACATCAAGCAAGTTGTACAAGTCCTCCCCCCTGCATAATTGGGCTGGGAAGAACAATGGAGGTGATAATAGAGAGGTTGTATAGCTTGCATGTGGAAAAATGTGAGCGTAATGAATTATTGAGAGCAAAAATGAAGCTGCTAGTACTTATTATTCATACCCCATTCATGGAACTTTACCACAATCCCACACCTTTCCTGACAGTGAAAACACAATTTACTATGGAAGTTTACCAAATTCTTTTACCGTGTAGCAATTGGTAAAGGGTAGATATATGTAAAATGACTATTGGTGTAGGTGACAATTGTTGAAGGTGACATTTAGTAATGGTGACTATTAAAGATGACATATTGGTTAAAGTAATAATTGAGCAGCTGTGTGCTATAGCTATCATGGCAAACAATACTTAAGGAAATAATATTGTTTTTATCACACCATTACAGTTATTTCATTTTTAGTTACATTGTATAATCCTTAATACTATTATTTTAATTTATTAATAATTATTATAGTTAGTAAGTAAATACATACCTCCCTTCTCAAGCCAAACAGTACAACCAGACACAGTATTACTCCACCACAAATTATTCCGAGATTATTTCCTGTGGATGTAGTGCAATAGTAGTGCAATATGCAAAACACACACACAAAAGTAAAACAAAATATAATATGAATATCTTAATGAAATAATGAAGCACCAGAGGTGCAACCCAGAGCTAATATACACTAGCTTGCTATTACAAAATCATCCCAGACAAAAACAATAATGTATTGACTGTTCTATTCAGGTATCATTATAGCTAAGCAATTTAAACGGTATATATAAAGAAGTGAGAAGAAGCTAAATAGGCCCAGAGAGACATTTATTGGTATAACATTTTCAACTTGAAACTCCACTTCCAACAACGGTTAACTTCCAAGATAAGCATAAAGCAATATTACCAGACAGACAGACAGACTGACAGACAGACAGACAAACAGACAGACAGACAGATTACAGATGACAGACTGACAGACGGACTGAGAGACAGATGAACGGACGGACAGACGGACAGACAGACAGACAGACAGATATACAGACGAACAGACAGACAGACAGACATACAAATGGACAGCCAGACAGACAGACAGACAGACAGACAGACGGACAGACAGACAAACAGACAGACAGACAGATAGACAAACAGACAGACCAGACAGATGACAGATGGACAGACAGACAGACAGATGGAGAGACAGACAGATGGAGAGACAGACGAACGGACAGACAGACGAACGGACAGACAGACGGACAGACAGACAGACAAACAGACAGACTACTGTAACCCTTAGCACATGTTCGCTGAGAATAATTATATCTTCCCCAGAGAAAATGATGGAATTTTGGTCAATATAGCGATTTCGCTGAAAAATCCTATCTAATATTTCTTTCCCAAATAAAACTATCCATTAATGTATGTGTTGAAGAAAAATATAACCTCAATATCAAGGACCAATCTAAGACAATGCAAGAGCAATATATGTTTAAGAATTGAAATAGAGAAAACAATTTTTTATAACTTAAAAAAGTGTCCACTGTGGAGTTCATTAGGTCTTCATTAGGCCCAGCCTGATTATGATAGCATTTTTTTCTGGAGAATAGGCATTAAATAGCATAGTTGAATGATTTTAGAATAATGTAAGCGTTTAAAAGAATAATAAAGGGGAAATGATAATAATCAGTCCATATAATCCATAATTATTAAAGATAATCAATAGTACTTGTTTTTCTCTCTTTTCTTTTACAACTAAGGCACATAAACATTTAGAAATGTAGTTGTAAAGTAGATTTTCATTAATTGATTAAAGCATCTGTCCTAGTGTTGGCCACTCTATTATTGAATTTCCAAACGAAAAAATAATGTTGGAAATACTGGGATAGATGTCAGCTCAGAATCCATTTTGAGAAAAATGCGAAATGGTTTCTCATCTTGAGCATCGCAACAATCATACCACATCAGAATTGACAAAAAATGTAAATTATTACCAGCTGACCTACGAATTTAAGGAATTAGAAGGTGCATCCACTGCAGAAATTCTTTAATGTTGTAATCCACATTCCCCCTAAAATCTTTCGTAAAGTTTCTCACAATTGAACTTTTTCAGCAGCAGCAGAGCATGTTTATATTCTCACCATTGATTATTGTTACGGGGATGTTCAAGGGTTTCACTTTAAGATTAGCTAGCTATATTGAATCCTCTTTATTAATTAATTCAGTATAACAGTAGAGAGACTGATAGCTTTTGCTAATTAATTTTATAATGTACCAACCAACTGTATAATAATCTAACTCTAAATATTCCTAATTAGAATAATAAGAGATAAGAAAATTTCTAGAATGATACTATTCTTTTAGAACAATAACACAATTTTGGTGTTAAAAAAAACGAATAATTCTAACAATTTCGGGCACAATCTGGCTGGCCCTGTTTCCAATAGCTACAACCCATACATATGCTAACAATATGAAACTAGATTGTCATTTCAATTTGCTCAAATTTATCTTCAATTTTATTGGTTATGATATGATTAACTTATTATATAAAACACTTTTTAGGCATAGATTGTGGGTATAATTGCATATAACTTATTGTATTGTTAATTTATTCCTATCAACTTATGATGCCGTTCGAAAACGCTGCTGTTTCTCACTATGATTAATATGTGTAGCGACTTTTTCTGAATAATATATATAGTTGTTAAAATTAGCTATTTGAAATAATACAAGAAAATAATTTGTTAATATTAAAAAAGGTACATTTTCTTTCATTTCAGAGGGATGACTTAAGTTAACAACCTAAATCTCTACTGAGGCAATATAGAAATATTTTAACGGGTATTTTTTTTCCATTTTTCTTGTTTTCTTATTTAATTTATCTTAAATTTTATCGGTTATAAATGATATGATTAACTTATTATATAAAAAACTTTTTAGGCATAGATTGTGGGTATAATTGCATATAAATTATTGTATTGTTAATTTATTCCTATCAACTTTTGATGCCGTTTGGAAACGCTGCTGATTCTCACTATGATTAATATAACTAAGAAGCATACTTGAAACAACTTAATTAATTGTAAAAAAAATGTATTCTTCATTGCTGGGCTAGTATTATAAGTAACAAGGAATTAGGCCAAAGTCCATTTATTTGGAATATAATAGCATGAAATGGCTTAACTATAAAATACCATTTTTTTTTCTGGCAGATCCTTTTGTTGGTTTTAATTCTGTTGTATAGTCTTTAGATACTGACATACTTTGTCCAAAATAGAGCAATGTTTCATATTGTATGATTCCATTAATATTGCTAACTTGGAAAATTATTATATCATACAACAAACTAGGATCGACAGGAATTTGTAAGTCATTTTCACACTCAGTTCTGATAGTGATAATATTTCCACTGGATTCTCTTGAACTTTTTAATATAACTTGATATGTATCATTTTGCAAAGAACATTCACACTCTATTTTCATAATGCTTTGATTATCAGTTATTGAACAGTTGATTTCACGTATCTCTAGAAAACAAGAAAACACAATATGAACATGTAGGATATTGCATTAGAATATATTTTGAGTAGTATTACCTTCCTGTACAATATCTGGTGCTTCATTTGAACTACTAGCAGGACTGATATTGCCTTCATCTAGATATCCATTACTGTTTATGTCATACATATAAGATGTATGCTTTGTTGGGCTTAATGTCATTTCCAAGTTGCCGCTATCACCTTGTATTACTTTAAAGTATTGTATACGCATATCATCATTTAAGATTATCAGCAGACCACCATATGCTTCACTATTATTTAAATAATTCATTTGAATTCTTGATTCAGAGTTGAATGAATAGTTTTGAATATCAAAAGTGCCTGAAATTTGAAATCCATTAGAAAGGAGAAATAATGCACTATTACTAAAGAACTCACTTATGTTAACATTAAATCTCACATCAGTGTCTTCAATGACAAAAGTCACATTATATATTTGCTTTTGTAGTTTATCTAGAGAATTCAGCCATAAAGTTAATGTGCTCTCATCATTACAGCTTCCTTCATTCTGAACTTCAATGTAATTGGTTGTATTAGTAGTTACAGGAATAATGGACTGGATTGCTACATTGCACACTGCTGGAGTCTATATAATAAAAATAAGGAACATCGTACTGCTATTCAAAACAATATTGTTTTAAAGTGCAACTTAATGTATGCCACTAGTGCTGTGCTAATTTTTATTATTATAATGTACTAGCTTGTCACAGTGGGTTTAGCAAGAATTTAAAACTAAAATTTTTTATGTATCTTCGCTCTTTCACAGGCTTTTTTTTAAACAGTATACAGCAGTATAGAAATGATTGGCTGACACCAGGAGTCGAACCCAGTACCACTTGCTTAATGAACAAGCACTCTGCAACTGCGCAATGACAACCTGCCAACAACCAAACACTCCAATTTTGCATTTACATGTTAAGGGGTTCTACTATGCTACAGTCTCACTCTCAACAGAAGATTCTTATATTTTTACTCTGTATATCATTTCACAATTTCTTTCTCAGTCTTCTTTTACTCATAAATGTGGCAGAGTGCTTGTGTGTCAAGTAAGCGGTCCTGCGCAGTAGCAGAGCACTTGTGTGTTAAGCAAGAGGTCCTGTTAAAAGAAAAATCCTGTGAAGAGAGAGAGAGAGAACATGCCTAATGCAATAAGGCTGATACAAAATACTAGTTGCAGTATTTAAATCCATATAATAGCTAATACGCTCGTCAGTCGGTAACAAAGATGGCAACAAATTGATTTGCTGAGATGTGTTGGCAAATGCTACCATGATGATGATGGTGCATCATAAAAGTTTATTGGTAAAACATCATTAGCAATGAGGCAGACCAAAAAATGGTTTAGGTATTTTTAATCACGCATCGCTTAAAATATTGAATTTTAATAGTATATATACATGTCAAATATTTAATGATTATATTGAGTGACATGATAGTCATTATGATTATAATTCATTTGTACTATAATGAAAGATATGTGTATATTATATATACTGTGTTTAAAGAATAAAAATAAATGTACTTTTGCATAGTTATAAGCCTGGTATTGTAACCTCCAGCAATATTGAGAACCAACAGGACATTTAACACACACTAGCCTTCTCTTTTGTACATTTGCTTTCTCTTTAGTTTTCACCTTCCTTTTTGAAACCTTTGCTGCCTTCCCATGTCTAGTATTACACCCGCTTTTTAGTTGCAGTTTCTACTTAATGCGATGCGCTTTACCAATTCGTGTGATGACGATGCTTTAACAAACTATTTAAGCTCATATATTATTCATAAATACACATAAGCGTAGAATATATTACGGTATGAATTAATATTTGTTAGGCATGTAATCAGAATGATCCTTCTCTTTTCGTTCATACATTCATTCACTCTGTTAACACTGTGATCTTAAAATGATGCACTTTTATAGGAGAAACTGATACTAAAGGACGATTTAAATCCCTTTAATCTGGCATTTTTAGAGTATTTGGCTTTCTTTTTGAAAAAATGAGAGAACAGTTGCTTAGTCTAGGAATATGCAAATGTATTTCTTTCTTAAGTCTCTTGCTTTCAAATCAAACTTATTTTGCAGTCTTATTAAGGCAATTCATGCAAGGTTCAAGATGGCTGTAGTTGCTAGAGAAGCAAACTTTGCAAATGGAATTAGCAATCACTGTGGTATAATTATATGAAAAATATAGTCTAATAACAAGATGTTATTAGAAAATTTATTGTGAGAAAATTAGCGTCATAAATACACAAGAACTAAATTAAAACCATTTGCTGAAAAAATGGGGACAAAAGAAAAAAGTTTAGATCAAGCCGATTTTTTTCAAAATTTCAATGTCACCTATAATTCATCATTAATTATTATATAAATTTAATAGTAATGTAATTATTAATTGTACTATTATGTTGAACACCATAATAAATATGTCTCTACAAAGGCAGCTATTCCCGAGTTTTAATCCTATAACATAATCTTATGGTTCAGAAATTCTGGTAATATTTGTTTGACATTAGTCTTTTAACAAATTATATCAGATATAGCTACTACTAGCTTGTTAATAGCTGGTTAAAACAAAGTTTTTACAAGTTACTTAATTCATTTTGCTGTTTTTTATGTCATAATTCCTCAGCATGAAAGTCTGTGAATAATTCCACCCTCCCCCTCCCATCCCCGTCCACCCCCCCCAGCCATTGCTACAGGGAAGGGCCCTAATATATAAAATATTAATATTAATAATTGATTATACATGACCTTAATATTAATTAATGAATGAAGAGTATAAGTTAGCATGCTGTTGTCTTATAAATTGTATTGCCCCATATGTGTACATTCGTCCTTATAATATTTCTAAAACTTGATTTGGAGAGTGGTCCTGGTTTGCTCTGCCCCCACTTGGATCCTCCGCTGCTCCCCCATTGTATTCTTTAATTAGATCACACGATGTGTATACCAGTAGGCACTGTATGAATACCCTACTTCGAGCCCTCATAATTTTCACAACCATACATGTAATACCAAATGAGCATATGTAATTACATATTATATCCTCTAGTTCCTTCATTATAAATATTTTATAGTAATGATTAGCTATGGAGACAATATTAGGCTTTAAACTGGGATGTCCAGGCTGCACATCCTATTTGTATCACTACCAAAACTAATTTCTCCAAGCTTCCCATCTTTAACAGTGCTGTCATATCACTATCACGTGATATAATTATTTCTTGTTGCCCAAAGTGTTTGGGATTTTTATGCTAAGCAATATAATCATTATGATTCATAGGTGATAAAATTAAGTTGTATTGGTTAATACCACAGCACTTTCAGTTTTTACTGCAAGAATCCTTGAGTGGAAGTAAAATTGTTAAAAACTTATAATTGGATTACATAAGATTACACATGTAATTATACTAGTGGTGTGCTTTAGCACAAAAACTTATAATTGGATTACATAAGATTACACATGTAATTATACTAGTGGTGTGCTTTAGCACAAATGGCGAGCGAGCCTAAAACTACTGTAATGGTTTTAACTTCTAACACTCAAGCTAATAAAAAAAGTCGATTTTTTTAATTACTTATGTACGGTAAAGGCATTCAATGCCATAATAACCACTCCCTGCAACTATTTGGATTGAGAAAAAAAAAGCAACAAAAAAACAGTCACGTTACTTAAAATTTGTCTGTGTGATATTCTTAGTAATAGTTGTAACACACAATATTTTCACTCTACTGAACATACCTACGGAAAGATTTATGGACAATGAATTTTCAAGTAAAATACCTTTGCGTAGGGCTAATAACTGTGTCAAATAGTCTAATTTGAATAGAAATAGAACTCCTGTAATTTTTTTAGTTTTAACTGCTCCCCCCGAAAGAATTCAAAATGGTAAACAATATTTCTAGGATGATACGGGTAATGATCAATAAACCAGGGATTCTGTTTAGTGATGTCTGGGACGGGGCCGAACACTGAGCTAACACGAAAATACGAGAGGAAATTACTTAATGACATACGTACGTCCAAATATAAATATAGAAACAAACAAACATCCCCAATTTTCAAATTGTGTTACCCCTGAGAGTATCTCGCTCGCTTCGCTCACTCGCCAATTGTTGAACTATTATTATAATGAAGTTAATTATTAAATAAATGGAATCACATTGTATGTTGTAATAGAATAAATGCCGGCTAAATCTAATTGTACCCAACACAAACACACATATACATATACAATAATAACGTACATAACATACACACATAGTAACACACCCAAACAATTTTTCTTATTACATAGTTATACAATCACCTCTAAAACTATTCTTACATGTTCTTAGTAATAGTTGTAACACTGAATACTGAAAACTGAAACTTACTGTTGTTATATTGTACTGATATGTATTTTCATCAAATATTTTCCCTCTCAGGTTGTTTGCATTTGGTGGAGGACCTATGTATAGTATAACAAATATTCTTTTTAGTGTAAACAAATTTACAAATGCATAACTTAATTTATTTTCAACTTTATCGGAAAAATGATATGTTAGCAGTATCAATTTTTAATAGTATAACTACTGTGTTCCTGAAATTTGAAGTGTGAATTATTAGATTTGTCAAAGAATATTGTAACTAAAAAAAAGTGACAATGAATGTAGCATTATTACTAGTAGTACTAATAATAAATATTTTTACCCTAGTATAACCAATAATAATAAGAAGGAATATGGTTGACAGTCGTTTCAAAAAATGGGTAAAAAAACTCTATGGAATTGATAGAAATAATATTATTTCACATAAATTGTCGAAAACAGTTCTTGGCCTCATACAGATATCTTGGTATTGTGTGTGCAAACTTACTCAAAAAATATAAGTCCCTATTAGGGTCTTATTAAACAATCTTGCACAAAAGTTTGTATGCATACATTCCTATAAATTTTAGTTTAGAAAAATTCCAGTTTAATGTTTTTATTTTGCAATGTAAACGTTTCAAATAAATTCTAAAGTTGTAAAAAAAAACAATAATATACAACTATTATTAGTATTATTTCTACCTAAAATCACTAAATTATTAAGCAAACCTTGACTGATTCTGCTTGCAGTAAAAGTTGAAGGTGGTCCCAATCCAACATCATTGCTTGGAATTACAGTGACAAAAAATTGTTCACAGTTATCAGTTTGTGAATTTTTGTTTTGTACTTTTTTTCTAATTCGACTATGGCTAACATCTGGCAAGTTGTTGGTATCACCCATATAAGTGACATTAATCAGATATACAATGTCGGTTAGTGATTGGGGAATATCTAAAGTTGAAGGTGGTTCCCATTCAATAGAAATATACTCAGGGCTGGAACAGTTAAAATGAAGTTCTACATCTAACTCTGTCACTTTGGAAAGAATACCTGTGGAAGAATTGGATACATTGTAGGCGCAAGTATTCCTTACAATTACATTAATAATAGGAAAATTCTTTTTTTTTTACTTTTTCAAAGTATAATTAGCTCATTACAAAGACATTTGAACCTCAAAAAAAATGGTATTAAAGTGTGCAGAACTGAATGGTAACTTAAAAAAAAACGTGTTAACTCACCTTGAACTAACAGAACAACTTCACTGGAGTTGTAATAGTACATATCATAATAAACTGCTAAACATTTTATATTTGTTTTGTTTAAATTTGACTGTACATTTCTGAAAATCAATGCTGGTCCCTCTGTATCAATTAATATGTTATTATTACTGTTATTATAATTTTTGCCATTAATAAACCATTTTATATCTGTCACTATGGCATTATCAACAGAAGTTACATCACAGAAAAATATTATAGTTAATCCTTGCAGAACAATAGCTGTTGCACCATTCATATTGCTATGAACGAGGGTGGGAGAAACACATTTAGGTTCTGCAAACAAAAACAAAATGCATAATTAGCTTGATGTAATAAATTATAATGATACACATGCATACTAATGACAAAATAAGCATAAAGCTGCATTTATCCTATAATAGTTATATACACTATTAATACCCAACGTGAAATGCACTAAAATACACTGTGATTCCAAGCCGTCTTTCTTTAAATTCAGCGCAGTGTTGATTAAATGATTAAATACAGTCAGCCAGGGTATATTTGGTGAAAAGTAATACTCACATTCTTAATTATCAAGTTCTGGCCCTTCATAAAAACTAGATTGACACTTCCTCACCTTAAGGGGTATGGCAAAAAGCAAAGGAAAAATGTGAAAAAATCTTAGTTGTCACCGGGGATTTGAACCCTGGGCCACAGGCTGCCCTGGGTTCGAATCCCCGGTGACAACTAAGATTTTTTCACATTTTTCCTTTTCTTTTTTTATACCCCTTTAGGTGAGAAAGTCTCAATCTACTCACACTCTTGTACATTAGTTACTCCAAACCTCCTTATACAACCTTCCAATGCTTTTACATCACTGATAATGGCAAACAACAGTTATAGCCAGGCATACATTTAATAGCCAAGGAAAAAGACTATAAATGCTTATCTTCATTATGTTGTGCAAAGTTCAACACACCTAAGACATGACACTTGTATTCTGTTTCCACAAAGGTGGTCATGCGTACTCAGTTGGGACATACTATAATCACAAAGTAGAGCTACAATAACCATTAATATAATTATTTAATAGCATAACATTCATTCCTTAATAATTTTCTCTAAGTGTTCTTTCTTACTACATATAGGTCTATATCCTGTCCATATTCCATCTTCACTGAATGTTCGGCGTTCATTTCCTACCAACTGCCAGCATGGATCACATGAATATGTAGCAGTGTTGTTGTTACAGTTAACATGCCCATTCAATGGATCTGTCAGATCACACTGATTTCCTGTAATAAAGTTTGTAGTAGTATGATGCATATAAGGTGTTTCCTGCATTACACAGCTGTTTTAATTTATATTTTAATAACAATAATTGTTTATAATTGTGAATCTTCTTTCACTTTCAAAATTGAGAGGAAGAAATATTCATTTTTAGGGTACGTTTGACAATTTACAAGCGTTATCTGTGTTGTCTCCCCTAAATAAAGGATTCGTCAAAAAAGAAAGGAATGACAAGTACGATGTTTCTGTATTCATAATTCCATGGGGTATATATATCCACATAGTTTTCTGTATTGGTAAAACATAAAGTTACCTCAGACCAAGCAGAGATTAGTGTTAAGTGCATGAATGCAGTTACTCTGAAGTGTAAGCTGAAATTCTTGTTTTAGTGAAGCTTGTGCATCAAAGAACAACAGTGCAATGCTTATTGATGCAAAATTAACGAATTCACATTACTATGTAAGTTTTTTCTCTGCATATCAAGCGGGTATGATACTATATACACAAATTTCAGATTTGTTTTTCAGCACAAACTTTTCAGGAAAGCTACATACTGTATAGTTAACACAAAAAATTATTGCCCTGGCATCCCAACCAATTAATATAAACTCAGAATTTACCAAATGTAATATAGCTATACTCTGAATTCTTACTACAATTGACTGCTTACCTTGACAGATAGGTACAAGCAACAAGCAAAAAGGAATTAAGAATTTCATTCTCTAACTCTTCACATTCAATTTGGTAAGCTTTGTAAATGCTGCGAGATTCTTATATTGTATTTCCTCAAGTAACAACAGGGAAAGAACACAAACACATTTTTTGCCATATGGTGTGAAAAGGCACAGTTGATATAATATGATTTAATATGCACCTGTTGTTACATAGAAAATGCATTAAAGTGAACTGCAGGATGTGTCTTACGGTATTATTTTCCTATATCACCATGCTGTCTTAGATATCATGTTAGGTCACACACCCCCCCCCCCCCCCCCAGGTTATACAAGTATTTATGCACAAGAACTCATGACTATGGTATTCAAGCATGAACAGTAGTACATAATAAAATTATTCATTGGTATAATCTGTTGATGCCGATTTAGTTAGGCTCATGCCGCGGCACTTGTACTTAACTATGCCAAAGACTTGTGATATTCTCCAGTATCAAATGAAATATTTATATGTAGCACAAATCATTGCAGGTTGGTAGCACTCCTAGCACTAATAGGACTGGTAGCATAGGTAGCCACTAGCACATAATATAACACTTGTATCATTGGTAGCATAGGTAGCACTAGCACATAATATAACACTTGTATCATTGGTAGCATAGGTAGCACTAGCACATAATATAACACTTGTATCATTGGTAGCATAGGTAGCACTAGCACATAATATAACACTTGTATCATTGGTAGCATAGGTAGCACTAGCACATAATATAACACTTGTATCATTGGTAGCATAGGTAGCACTAGCACATAATATAACACTAGTATCATTGGTAGCATAGGTAGCATAGGTAGCACTAGCACATATAACACATGTATCATTGGTAGCATAGGTAGCATAGGTAGCACTAGCACATATAACACATGTATCATTGGTAGCATAGGTAGCCTAGAATATAACACAGGCATCAGCATTAGCATGGGAATAGCAAAAGTACTGAATATTTTGCTGTATGATTCAACCGTTTCTCTAGTACATACTTTACATATCCTTCTCAATACTCCAATGTTTTCTTTTTTAATGCTGGGAACAGATTTTATTATAATATACTTTATGTATTGGATCTATCCTGGAGGATTGTCACAAAATTGTATTTAAAATTTGTGATTTGGATGATCTAAGAGATTTTTTTAAACTATAATAAAATTATGTATAAATCTAGAGTACAAATCATTATTTTTCGTTTGTTATAAAAAACGGTCCAACATGCTTTAATTCGTGAATAATGTATTCATTCTTTGAAATTTAATGAGTTTAATTATTCATTTTGCATGTATTAATTTTTTTTAGACATTTTCACAAGCTACTTGCTTCTAAAAAAATAAGATATGGGTTCTCTTTAGTTAACCAACTTCACTGTTAAAAATGTGGAGTTCAGGTAACCCCAAAAGTGGGGTTCCAGTAATTGGGCAAATTAAACTCCGCTTGGATGGTCACAGTAACACTTCCGGGGAGTAAAAATAAATTCTATGTGGAGCATAGTCTGATGAAAAAATATATAAATCACTGAAGGTTAGGAATTCTAGTTTGAAATAAATAAAGAAAGAATGATGTTTCTTCATCTCATGCTTAATATTCATCTTCCTTGTGGTACTTACCATTAGCTTCTCTGTTAACTTATATGTTCCAGTGTTCACTTTGTGATATCACAAATGAAAACTGGCTTTATATTAGGTATAGTATTTAAATTTTGCGTTTGGTATTACTAGACCCATGAATATCGTTAAAATATCTTAACTACCATCCATGGACTTCCACTAACTCCTTTACTGATGTACTCCCCCAAATTACTCTCCCAAGGGGTTACTCTAACTCCTCATTAATTATAAAAGTGCTGAATGCTTAAGAATTTTTTTTCCATTTTTGTCAACTTAAATTATCTATATTGTCGTTCCTGACATGTGCTTTAATAAATTAAATTTGTAAATATGATAAATAGTTTAGAGCTCTATGTGATACTTAGGTGACCAAAATCCGGGTATGTACTCCCAGAGTTTTCCAAGGAATTACCCCTATATGTAGCAATAACTGTGTAAGTAGTAATTGAAGCACAGGTAGCTCTTAGCACTGGCATAAGTATATGTTTAATTAAATGAATAATTATAATATCTTGAACTTAATCCCATCATTCCCTTCGATAGCATGTCCTTCTTGAGCACCACCATCCAGCCAGGTGGTTGAGCTCTCTCAGCTTGTGTGGAGGGAGATGAATTTCCATTACAACGGTGTCCAGCTCTAATCCAATGAATGTTATCCTACACTCAGGCCCTCCAGCTTCTCTTGAGCCACTGGGATCCCCAATTCCTCGAATACCTGTAACAGAATGTCCCTGGCCTGCATACATTCATCTGTTTTTAGACTCCCTAGAATCAAATAATTGTTTTAAGTAGTGGAGAGACTGGGATCTACTCTGCAACATCTGGGGGTCTCGAATATCTTCTGGACAGATCGCACCCCAAACAGGAGGGCTGAGTCCACAAACGGTTCCCCCTTCCAACCCTTGCGTAGAAGTCAAGCGATCATCCTAGATCACCAAGCAGCGTCGATCAATGTGCAGCATAGTCTCACTTAGCCAGACCCTGTATCACCCTTTACCCGCTCTGTTCATATCACCAGATGGTCACTTCATATTATTCTACCTACTTTGGTAATAGCTATTAACAAACTAATAAAGATATTCTAGCTATCTAACTTTCATGATGAAGGTAGTTCAATTGTCATGAAGAGATAACATAATAATTAAGCAACAACAAAATAAAATAAACCAATAAATGGCTGTAAAGTTCACTACTCAGCAATTACAATGTGGCGGTTTAATTGAACTCAATTGCTTGAGGACGTTGGAAACAATGGCGAAAAAGCTATTTCATGTAGCTAATACGATTATGGCAATACCCAAACGCTTCGTCATTAATTCTGTTCAGAACTGAATAATATTTTAGTGCTACTAGTCACTCAGCACCACTGGCTGTTCTAACCTATGTCAAAGTTGACTAGCCATTATTACCATACTTGATATCAATTTATGAGCTACTATATCTAAAATTTTATTACAATGTAAGCAGTTTGGACATAAGTGCTTAAAATTAGGTTAGCTCTCTGTAGATAAAAAAATAAAGAATTGAGTATAATAACATATGGAAAAAAAATATCCAAAATTCTGTATGTCTTAAAGTTCATTCATGCATACTGTTTACGTTTTAGTTTCCTCCATTTTGTCTGAAATAAGGAATAATAATATAGGATAATAATATAAAGTAGATAAAATACTAAGTTTACAACCTTGCATACCACTAAAGATAAAAACGTGTACATATTGTAATAATTGAACATATTCAATATTTAGTTTACCTTAACTTCTACCAGCACATTTGCGTCACGCAATGATCATTAAATTTACTTATGTTCCACCAAATAAACACTCTTTCAATAGAAGGAAAACATGTAACAATTGCACTGAACACAATTTTACATAATTCATATCTATGCAGTGTCATTAGCTTTCAACTAACAGCTGTAATCTAATCTGTAATAGAATTATACATGAACATAGCTCAGTGCAGACTTATATGATTTTGTAGAATATGTAAATAAATAGGAAGATAGGAAGTAAACGGGTGCATATAAGGAAATCAAGTAGCAAAGGTGCAAACCCTCAGCGCTACTATACACTAGCTAGTTATTACAACATATTCTCAGACCAAAAGAATGTTTTATATTGGCTATTGTAATCAGGTATCACGGATCAATATAGCTTGACCAGGCCTAAAACACTCACCAGTATTTATTGCACAACTCCACTTCCTGCAACTCAGTTAACTCCATAGTGGCATAAAGCAAGTTACCACAGACCACAAGAATTAAAAATATTAGCTCACGTGATTATGGCATGCCGATAGGGGGCGTTACCCACAAAATCAGTTGGGCTGATTTCTCAAAAATCAGCCTGAAATTCAGAAAAGTAGTTCAATGAAAAGTCCTAAATAGCTTTCACACAAATCAACGGTTAATTGTCAGTAATCTCCAAAATCAAAGTGTGACAGACAGACAGACAGACAAACAGACAAACTGACAAGATGGCTACAATAACCCTCTGGCAGCATGCACACTTAGAGTTAATGAAGAAAATAGTCACAAACAGAATTGGCTATAAAATGAAATAAAAAATTAAAGAGTCAGAATAACACTAAATCCTAAAATAAGTGGCTCATAAGAAAGATATAAATGCTCCATTTAACTGAAAAATGCAATAATTATTGCCTATCTTATTAGCTATCCACAATTGTTTTTCAAAGTTGAGAATTGTGTGCAATATTTACACATCAATGCCATCATTCAATAGTGATAAATCATAATACCTTAACTAACATTTTCCACTTTCCTATCTGGTAGTTTACTTACTTTTCCAATATAAATGATCTTTCTATGTTTGAATTATCGATATGACCTATTACAGCTATTGCTGTATCAAGTTTGTGTTATACTACATTTGTCAAATATTATGTGAGTAATACTCAGAAGTTAAATAATATGGCAATTCCATAATTATAGCAATTAACAGTCTAGTATGTCACTTTCCTTATTTTTAAAATTTTAATGCATTGAATATTAATTACCTCACAGGAAAACATTTTCTTACATTAATAAACTGTTATTTATAGGCATGATTACAGCCATTGAGTTAAAGTAAACAGTCATAATGAACATATTAATAACAATCACGTTGCGCAAATAAACTAAATAATATTATTTTTGAAAACAAATAATTGGTAATAACTTACTTTCTTCAGGTATTCCATCTGCAGGCTCTAAAAAATCATTATATATTAGCTTAAGACAAGAGTATGTATCAGCTGCTTAAAAGGTGATATTGATTACTGGAAGTTGGTGTAGCAGCTGCTAGTTTTCATATACAACTTATAAAAAATATTGTATTATCTATGTGATAAATGAAGTTGAATAAGTTGTCATTTACAACTTCTTGTAGATCTCAATCTCAGCCCCCCTTTGATACTTCTAGTAAAAATATGTAATCCATAAGTATTACCTTCATAAGCTTTATGCAAGATCAATTACTAATTTTAGATAAGCTTTTTCATGAAGGTACACTATTATGTGATTATGTCAACATTATTATTATTAAATAACTAGCAGTATTGTATCAAGTTTGTGCTATACTACATTTGTCAAATATTATGTGAGTAATACTCGGAAGTTAAATGGTATAGAGGCAATTCCATAATATAGCAATTAACAGTCTAGTATGTCAGTTTTCTAATTTTTTTTTAATTTTAATGCATTGAATATTAATTACCTCACAAGAAAACTTTTTCTTACATTAATAAAAATGTTTTTTTATGGGCATGATTACAGCCATTGAGTTAAAGTAAACAGTCATAATGAACGTATTATAGTATGTCCAAGTTGAGTTGGCATGACAGCAAGCGTGGTAATTGAGGAATGCATTCAGTACTTTACCGGAAGCAATTTAGTCATGTGAATCCAAGTCAATTAAGCGTGCAAACGTCAACGTTACACGTGAAAAAGGGGCGGCAGCACAGGTACGCATTAATATTGTAACTATTAAAAGAAAGAAATTTAGTGAAGTTTATGGAGTTTATCGGGCACTGTACAGGTCATCTCGTCTGTAAAATGATTCTTTCATTCAATTTCGAAGTATGTAGACATATTGATGTGTTACACTTCCATCACAAGGTACCTGGTTAATTGTCTTGTTAATTAATTATCACACCAAGAATGACATCCACAATTGTGACATGCTAACTACTAATGTGAGTCATTATCCAACATTAATCCACTGCTGGTAAATCACACTAATAATAATATAGATAGTTGAAATTATAACACTTTATAGCAACAAAAAAAATAATAGTATAGTTGTGTCAGATTAACATTACGTCTTATTTAATTATAAAAAATGCTAATTATATGTACCTTTTTTCTTTTTACGATGGAAATAACAGAGACAACTTATTATAACAACTGCAGCGACAAAAACAGCCAAGCCACCAAATACTATAGGAAGTACTATTTTGATCACCACACAAGTTCCAGATGACCCTGCAGTAGCAAAACCGAGTAGCAGTAATAAAATCATGTGTGAAGCCAATGATGATTCATTGAATCAATCTTTTCAAGTGTAATTTCTTGAAAACTTTAGTATACTGACTATATATCAGTTACATACCTGAGGGATCAGTGGTATGACCTAGTTTTGTTGTAGCACCTAAGTATAAACCATGTATATTACAAATCAACTATCATTGTTATCAATAAACAAAGATTGCATTTTTAATATTACATTTACTTAATACTAATTTATTTTGAGGTGAGATATATTGTACGACCAGTGCAGAAACTTTTTTATTCAAATTTTCTGTGCACAATTATAAATGGCTATTTATAAGTATACACATGACCATTCACTAAAATAATATTTATAAATATTTAAATGCAAGTAGTAATCATATGAGCATAAATTAAATTACATTAAATTACACGTAATAAATTTTATTAGGTTTAGTCCTTGAGTGTACACATTGTATATATAGACTTCCAATTCAACAAACTATATAAATTTTATCTTACCAACTGTTCCCTTATTAATTAAAGGTACTGACTTCATAGCAAGGGGATACCGAGTCACATCTTCAGATTCCGTGACCAGAATAGTGAGTGCAAAATAATTCTCATTGTCTATATATGAGCATGTCTTCATATTTAGAGCTCTCGGATCACTAATAATTACGCCATTAGTGACTATTTCACTATACCTCATTGGTAATAAAACAATCTGTTGTTGTGCATTATATTTCATATCAGTACATTGAGAACATATTTCATTATCACTGTAGATATAAGAACAATTGCTGGGTTTAGAGAAGATATCTATATAAAATACATAAAAATATCATTTTACAAAAAAATATGCTCCTGAAACACAAATGTTTGCTTGAAGAATCAGTAAAATTTCAAAATTGCTGAGGACCTACTGACAAAAAACAATTTTTTATACGAAATATTCCTATCAATGAAATTCACTAGTTGTAAATAATTAAATTTAACAATAACTAGTTTTTGTTAGTATAATGGTCAATCTAGAGTGTTTAAAGTGTCTGTATTTAATCATTAAAGAATGATGAATTTGATTGAACAATGCTTCATTTTCCCTGCAACATCTTGTAGTGTTTAGATAGAGAATAGGGTTGCAATTTAGAATGTGGGAGTGATGTTTTACAGAGTGCAGAAATATGCAGTGTTTCCTACTGCTGATATAATATTACAAATATTTGCAGTGGTGTGAAACTTAACATCATTGTAAGAAGCAATTATAATTTATTGGAATATTACTTAATTCCATTCTTATAGTGAGTATTGGACTCTTAGTTGTAGTCATACAGCTGATTATCACACTAAAACTACAATAGTTGAGTCTTATCTGATCTCTCTGGTTAAGTGTGACTGCAAAATTATTAGCAGAATGAACTAGGTCTATGTTTCACACATATATTTTTGCCAGATTGTCAAAAAATATTTTTTGTAACACTTTTATGTGATTATTAAGTAAAGCACAGAATTCTGCAGTAACTTAACTGAAAATAGTCAGCTTGAAACTTTGTGCCTGTAATGAAGGACATGCCATGTGCAGCTAGCTATATAACATGTGTATGAAAATGTCACACATGCAGTGTGATTATTTTTGTCTCTAAGTTATGTTCAAATAAGCTTGCATATGTTCTTTGGATTATATTATATATAGTCAATTATAATAGGCACAGTCTTAAAATTATTGTTTTTAATGATACTAATTAATAAAGTTTAGTTCTATAAGTAGCTAATTGCAACCTACCATTTTGGGGTTCAGAGTGAGTTAAATTCACATTTAAGCTGTAAAATGCCATATAAACTGTGGATTGATTAGATGGATTAATAGCTCCAGAATTGTTGACATCAAATGCAAAAATATGGTAGTATCCAGATGAATAACTACTAATGTTATATTCTCTTGTTTTCATTAAAATATATATAGAGTTTTCAAAATCGACTTCATCACAATCGCTACTATTGCATAGTAACAAACAAAGAAAGGACCATTTTGGATCTGCATAATTGAAGTAGTTAAGTACTATTCTTAGTTTTCCATGTTCTGTTCTTTCCACTGATACATTTTGAAGCGAGTGAGTATCTAAATAGCATCACACATTGTAAATGAGCTTTTTTACATTAATAAAATAATAATTGTATTCCATTACAAAAATAATTCCTAAATATTAAAGAATTTTCTATTTACATAACATAAACTTATTGATAGCAACAATAGCTACAACAAAACAGCAATGACCACGTCTTTGCAAACTGTTCGGGATTTGATATCTATCAACTAGTCACCGCATTAATAAACTAAACTAGTTGTCACTGGATGTGTAAAGTGATGAGTAAGTGACACCTTTTCAAGTTTCACTTAATAAATACTTTAAGCGGAAGACCATGCAAATTATATAGCTGCAAATTTATCAGGAACTAAAGATAAAACATTTAACAAAACAATGTATTTGTGTATGCAAACTACTTGCTTTGTTATATTGATAAATTGAAAATACCACAATCATGTTTGCAAGTGAAAATCAATTGCTTTGTTGGACTTCATTTTCCTCTGCATATGTCTAATTTTATTCAACAAATTGCTTCACTAATAATAATAGCGTCTGTTGAATTAAAATAGAAAAGTCTATATTGGAATTAATTACTAATGAAAGTGCAAATATTGGAAAATACATCAACTTTACCTACAGAACATTCAAGCCTAGGAAAATGATGAATAGCTATACATCACTAAGAATGTCAAAGATTAATAACTAATTGTAACTATTTATATCTGCACTTACTTATATTAAATTTCCATAGAAAGCTATCATTGCTATTGTTTAGATTCAACTGTAATGAAATATTATTATGTCCAGGCAGTAGGTTTAAATGGAAATCGTATTCATAGCTCTCCTGGGATACATTTTTCAATGTGATGTTCGAAGTGTTTCTAATAATATTGCTTGAGTACGGATATTTCCATTCAGCTCTAGCTGCACATAATGGTGTACCCTGTAATTTGCAATCACTTGTATATTAAATTTATTGTTTTTGTTTAATTAACTCACCACAATAACTAAAACATTGAAATTGTCATGATGCTTCAATAATCTGTAATCCACTTCTGTTATAGCTAAATAATCGGCAAAATACAAGTGTTAGTTTTATTGGCTATACATTTGTCTAAACTTTTAATAAATAATGAAAACAAAATTAACGAACAACTTGACTTAAATAATTTTTTTCATATTTTCAAGCAGTGTATTATAAAATAAAATGTAAATAGCTATACATGTATACAATGAGAATGGGATAATCATAATAATAATGGGAAACCAACCATAATTTCACTGGGAATATTCACAGAATGTTGTTTTCAAATAAAGTACACATTTTATAGGAAGAAAAAAGTATATATTCAGTTAATTTAGATTTTTAAATTAAAACTTTATACATTAATAAAGAGAGCAAAGTAAAACATTTAGGACTATTTGTGTACTAACCTTTGCTTTCTATGCGTATGCTACATGTTGGACCTCGAAAATTTATACCATTTGGACCAATAAGTATTGGAGTAACACTATATTTGTAAGGATCACATTGCGATCCGAAGGTATTATCACATTGCTGTGTTGCTGTGCCTAACGTCATATTTGTTTCCATTATCAAACATTCTCTACCTGTTCTATTCTGTGTGAGATGGTCAGCTCCTATAAAGTAACGGACACTTCCCATTATTGTGTAAGGAGAATTCCAACAGAGAGATAATCTATTATCATCACTCAAGCATCTTCTTAAGCTGCTTACTTCTTGTGGCGGTCCTAAATACACATTGCATAAGTAACAATAATAAAACAACAACATTATATGCTACTGTGAGTTCACAACATATTATGTTGAGACAGTTACCAATACAAAAAAAAAACTATTTAAAAGTTATTCAAGGTGTGTTAATCCATAAATATAAAGCAATATGTTAGTTAGTGTCTGCAGATATGTTTTTTCCTTTTGAATAATGAGTGGTTTAATAATATTTCGTATTCTTAACTAGCTATGACAACAAACAGTTGTGGCTAAAAATTTATATGAACTGCTTCAGTTGTTTTTGAATGCATCATTATTAGTGCTGGTAGTGCTATGCTATAATCTTGGTCACAACAGACCATTGTTTTTTAGCCCTGGATTTTATTACTCTGCTAATTTAATTAACTATTATATTTCTCAAAATCACTAACTTCCTTATTTTATTCGTAATGTTACTGATTTATTTCTGATTGCTTCTACACCTTACTAACCGAATTCAACTAAAACTATGCCCAGGGGGTGACAAATAAGTTATAGATATTATATTAATTCTACATAATGCTTATCATATACAGCAATTATAATTGGGCAGGAAACATATAATTATACCTATAATAATATTTACTAAATATATTTATAATTGGCGCGGAGACACTATCAGGGATAGAAAATTTAAAATTCCACAGTATATTATCAAGTGAGTGAAATACTTCTGATGGATAATGTTAAATCAGGGAAATGTTAAATATAATATGTATGGATGGTAGGTATGTCCCTTAAACATGCGGGTTCCCTTTATTCTCCAAAAACACGGATTTTATTTTAACTCGACACCAGCTTATTCTGATACTACAGCTTTAATCAAGTCTTACTTTATATTTAGGCTCCAAATTGTGAGATAACTCCTTCGAACTACTTGTTTTTAAGTCACAAGAAGTTGCTGCGACAGTTCACTATGACATTGTAAACCCTTTACTAAATGTAGTTTTAAAAATGTGCTGTTGTGGTGGGTTTTTTTTTTCTAAGCGCCCCTTGTTGGTTGTCACGAGCCACTGGTAGTCAGAATTCCTTAATATTAATGCAAATGCAAAGGAAGCTACCACTACTCGAGAGAAGCACGTAATTCCATATTTGACAGTTAAGATTAAAAAAATAGCTCTTTGTAGCTGAGAGCTAGTTGTCAGGAGTTACCAGTAATACAGAAAGTCAGAATGGCAAAAATTTGATACTAAAGCATTTACCACTGCTCAAGAAATTGGCGTATGAAAGAAAATTTGCATTTTTTGCTAAAATTAATGGCCAACTGCAACATATCAAATCCACTTTTGTCATCATGGAAATAGAAACTACTCAAGTAAAATGCATCACATAACAAAATTGTAGTTTTATAATGTAACATAAATATGAAAGCTCACCCTAATTTAGGCTCAAGCACACATTCATATATATGTGTGTGAGTGTGGACTTACATATGCCATTTCACATTTTTGTCTCTGCTTGGTGGTCGACCTGTCCCCATACTCCACTAAACATAATCCTTTGAATTACCCGTAACATCTATTATTTACCTCTTTGAATTAGGTTGTGTCCGACATATTATGATACTTTGCGGAAGCAGTCGAGTCTTATAAACTTAGGGGTTCATTTTCTATTCGAATTATGGTAAGTTATTTTGGCTAATGCCTATTGGTCATAGTTATAGCCCAATGTAACAGTATGTATTTACTTCATAATCCATTGTCCAATAGTGTAGATTTATGTAACCTAATTAGGCAGGCACTCTCGATATTTGTGCTCAAGCACACTACTAGTATAAATATATATATGTATGGAGGATAGGTATGCTCCTTATATGCACAAGCTGGTGCATTTTATTCTTTTAATAACACAGCCTTTTAGGATGGACCCCACTCTTTTATGATACTATCATTTAAATGAACGTAATTCTGCCTTAAAAGGCACCCTCAACATTTCATAATCTAGTGGACGACTTATTTCATGGTACTTCAGAGTTTGTAGTGGCTAACATAGATGACATTGGTGTGTATTCTGAAACTAGGGAAGAACACTTCACAAATTTGGAATAAGTTTTTAGCTGAATCAAGTAAGTTGAACTTCACTAAGGCCAGACAAATGTTCAATTGGGAAAAACACTTGCAAACTTTGGTACACAACATTAGAAGTTATCAATACAACCAATGGAAGCCAAGGTCACAGATATACATGAAACAATTATACCAATTTTTTTTGTATTTGGCTGTGGATATACATGCACTGTATAAATTTACTGCTATCACCCATGACAATAATATATTTTTCATTGTCAAGTAGTAAACTGTATCGTCGGGGTTATATATAAAGCATAAGCACAATTGCCTAATTATTAATGACTGTGTATTGTATGACTCTCTTACCAACGAAAATAATAGTACTTTTGGTGGTTTCCACACAATGAATTATTGTAAGCATTAGTTTACACTTACCTTGTATGATTATGCGTATCGCCTCCGATTGAACAGTATTCCCAGAATTTGAGGTTATTTGGCATTGCACTGTCCTGTTGTTAAAATCAGCAATGGCTGGAGTGATAGACAATATTGAAATAGACCTATTTCCATCAGAATTAGCATTATTTCTAATAGATCTTGGCAATGATTCATTGCATTTTATATCATTTGGTCTACAGCTTATATCTATTCCATCAATAGACCAGATATAGCGCTGATTCATGTCATAGAGCCGATTCATGCCATCCGAAAGATAGCAATATATATTTGTTGATGTATTCTCGTAAGCAGTAATATTATTATTTGGGACTATATTAGCAACTTCTGTAAAATAAATTTACAATGCATTCAAAACAGGTATAGATGTAATATATTTTATAAATTACCTTGTTGTCCAGCTACATAATTAAGCATAAATGCGGTTATTAAAGCAATTACTGTATTTCTTCTGATGCCCTATGGGAATTAAAAAACACTCACATAATAAAATTGGTAAGTAAGTTTTGTTACAGAGTGAGAAACGTTGATGATGTGTATGTATACATAAGGAATGAGCGGTGCGCTTCAGTACCAATATAGAGCTTGCTTCTGATCCCATACTTCATGGAAACAATGAAATAAGTGTAATACTGGCAAAAATGTAAGATTTGACTATTTAATTTTGTTTGTATTACTAAAATTACACACCAATGTGCTTTAGGTTAATGATGTGATGGTGATGTTTGCAGTAATTGTAAGCATTAGTTGTGTTCATTCACTGCACCCATTCACCTTAGCTGGTATTTCAGGAGCTACTTTGACATGTAGGGCAGCTTTTTAGGTGTGTTTTCAAAGATCACTATTTTAAGCAACTGCATCAGTCCTAAAAGAATGAGCAAATTTTATCTCTGTCCGTAAACGACAATCTTTCTTTATCCATCTGACCAGTGTATTCTATAGTTTTTTATTCCATATCAGTTCTTGTCGTAAACACAGTGATACATTGTTTTTTCATTCTTACTGTCATATTTTCCTGTTTTATCTCTCCATAATAATGTATCCCATGAGGTTTATAATGTTCTTTGTCCTTAACTAGCACACAACAAACTTTATTGCATTTTTTATTAAAAAAGTTACTTAAATTACATACTAAATAATTACGTAAGAAAATCTGACTTTTTGTTGTTTTTCTTAGTTTCAACATTCTATTGTAGTTATTTCATTTCATTATTAATTTCATTGTATAATTATTGGTACCTCTATTAAGTTTTTATAAGGTAAAGTAAATACATACTTCTGTCCTCCAGCAAAACATTGTAACAAGATATAGTATTATTCCACTGCAAATCAGTCCAAAATTATTTTCTATGAACATATATTATAAAGAGTAGTGAAGTATACAAAATAAATATTAAAATCAAAATAACATTAAAAATGGTTATATGATAGCTATTTTATTAAAGCTTTACTCAATATTTATATACTCTCTCTCTTAGGAGATGGTGCATTTGGTCAATGGAACTACCATTGAAAGGCCTAT